>JAABUP010000328.1_pt1 | contig 108161 bp, 101 predicted proteins | sample 5559201 | NCBI WGS metagenome assembly JAABUP01 (sample SAMN10711887, study PRJNA513373) | rock metagenome | isolation source: Antarctica rocks | place: Antarctica
AGGGGGACGAGGGAGACGAGGGGGAAGAGGGAGACGAGGGAGATGAGGGAGACGAGGGAGACGAGGGGGACGAGGGAGACGAGGGAGACGAGGGGGAAGAGGGAGACGAGGGAGACGAGGGAGACGAGGGAGACGAGGGGGACGAGGGAGACGAGGGAGACGAGGGGGAAGAGGGAGACGAGGGAGACGAGGGGGAAGTGGGAGATACTGGGGATGAGGGGGACGAGGGAGACGAGGAAGAATTTGGGGACGAGGGAGTCCCTTGACAACATACTTCCATCCGATAAATAAAATACCAACTTATTATTATAATTATCAACCTGCTATTATTACCATGGATTGCATTAGTACTTATTCATGTATCTCGCTATTATAAGGTCTAGATCATTGATATTATTAACAAGCGAGACCCTTCCTACTCTTCCTCTTATTACTACTACGTAGTGTACTAGAATATCTATTAACCTCCTTATATAATAAACTTTTACGAAAGGCTAACTATTAAAAGGGTAGCTAGTATATATAAGTAAAGGTATAAAGTAAGTATTTAATAAGTAATTAGAAGAGGAGTATACTCTATCTATCTTATTAAGAAGAGAGTTATATTATACCTTCTTTTTAAGATAGTTTATAAAATACTAATTAATTAGTAAACTAAGTATATATATATCCTAGTATTATATATACTTAAAAGTATAAGTAGTCTTTTATACTTAGTTTAATAGTTTTACCCCTTATAGTAAATAGGATAGTACTTAGACTAACTACCTTTTTAGTACTTAAAGGTAATTTTAAGTATTAACTTAATTTATTAACTTACTTATAACTAACTTATACTAAGTATAATATTATATAATAATTATAAGTTTAGTTCTAGATAGTACTAATATAATTAGTTTAGTAGTACTTACTTCTAGTCTTTTAAAGTAGAATACTATTTATATCTTAAAGGTTTTTAAAATCTCTTACTAAGTAATATTAATAAGCTTTTTATAAAGTCCTTTTTATTATTTACTTCTAACTTATAGTTTTTAATTTTTAATTTTTAGAAAAGCTTATTCCTCTTTATATTTATATTTATATTTTATACTTTACTATCTAACTATTTAGAGTTAATAAGGGTAATTTATATCTAGTATATTTAAGAGGAAATTATAACTTATAAAAGAAAGCCTTCTCCTCTATTATACTTACTATTATATTTCTAGATCTTTAGATATTATTTACTATCCTATCTTATACTCTTTATAATATCTTATATATATCTTTTACTAGAATTACTTATATCTTTACCTTCTAGTACTATTATATAGATTATATCTATAAAAGTAGATATATTTCTATAAGAAGTTTAATAGTATTATAAATCTTAATATTATATATTAGCTTATTAGTATAAAATTTATTGGTATAAATTTAACCTTTATTTAAGCCTTACTATTAAGTTATTAAGTTAGATAGAGATAATAATATAGAAGCTAGCTCTATTAGTTACTACTAGCTTAATATAAGGTATTATACTTAATAAGATAAGATAAGTTTATAGTACTATAATCTAGCTAGTAATAACTTATATAATAGAGATATAATATTACTTAAAAGAGATACTAGAGGTAAGGAAGACTAATATTATAATACTAGAAACTATATAAAATAGGTACCTAAGAATAGTACTTAAAGCCTTTAAAGTAAGTAGTATATAAATACTAAAGATAGAGTTAAGAGTCCTATTAATAAGAGTAGATCTTAATTAGTTAATCTTATATATATTAATAATATAAGGGTCTACCTATTAATTATAATAAATAACGCGAGAATCTATTATAAATTAAAAGGAAATAAAAGGAAGAAGAAGAGAGTTATAAAGATACTAATAAAAAAGTAATCTTAACTAGAAGGAGCTCTTAAAGTAGTAAAAGGAGAAGATACTAGGCTAGTAACCTAGAGCTTAAAAAGTAAAGGAATTATAAGGGGAGAAAATCTTACCCTTAAAAAGAAAAAGATTAAGAAGTAGTAGACTAACTATATTAGTTCTATTTAGAACCGAATTTATAATTATTATATAACGCTAAATATATCTAAGTAATAAGCTAGCTGTAAGTAGTTTAGCGAGTCGGGTTAATACTAAAATCTAGTACTAAGTACTAAAAAAACGGTTAGTCTAAGAAGTAGACTAAATAGAAATAGAAAGAGAGGTAGCTAGGGTATTAAAAGGATATCCCTAACTATACTAGAATAATAGTATAAAAGGAAGAGATCTAGGAGATAAGAGTTATATTAGTAATTTCTAAAAATCTAGAGGAGTACTTTAAGCTAGCCCTAAGCTAGCTTTAAGGCCTTAGTAGAGAAGTAAGGGTAAATATACTTCTACTTATAATAGAGTTCTTAATTAATTTATCTGTACTTAGCGATTTTATATACGTCCTTTCTAAAATCGCCTTTACCTCCTACTATATTTAATTAATAACTACTTATTTAAATAATATAAGACTTATAAATATTATATACTAGCTACTTATCTATTATTCCTACTTTTCTAGTTATATTATATAGTATAATTCCTATATAATTCACCTTATAATTAAAGGACTTAAGAATAAGTATTTAGTAGGTAGAACTACTTTATATAAAGAATACGAGAATTTATATTATTAAATATATTACTAGAAGGTTACCCTTATTAATAAGATAGGGTAATTTTAATATTATAAATTTTAGTATAGTAAAAAGCATTTATTTACCTAGCTACTCTAAAGTTTTTAGGTATATCTTACCTTATTAATGTAATAAAATTAACTTATAGAAATATTAATGTTTTAGTATAACCCTACTAAAACTTAGGGGGTATAGATAGATTAGATAAAAACTCTATTATAGAGCTACTATAAAATTAAGCTTTTAGATACTAAGTAATAGTACTCTAGTAACCTAAGATTAAGCTTTTAGATACTAGGTAATAGTATTATAATACCTTATAATTAGGCTTCTAGGTATTAGGTAATAGTATTAAGATATCTAGGATAGTAATACTATTATATTATTATATACCCTTAGTTAATATAACTACTATACTATTAATACTTAATATAGCCTACTCTAATATATAAATCTTATATAGAAATTAGCTAAATTAATTAATTCTAGAGTTACCTTTATAGTAAAATTAAGGGTAGCTCTAAGATATATTACTTAAGTTACCTATTAATTATAAAACATAAAATTTTTAAAGTTCTAGTTAGTAAGTAGTTATATAACTTTCTAAAATCTACTAACTAGTAGGTTTTAAAAATATTACTTAGTTAGTAGTTATATAATAATACTCTTAAAGCCTTAGATAACTTAAAGGCCTTATAATAAGCTATAATAAGCCTAGGGCTAGCCTAGAGCCTCTAGTACTAGCTTTAAGTATAAGAGTATAAGGGCGAATTAAGATTTTCCTAATATAGTCTCTATATAAGGCTATTTAAAGCTAAGAGCTTGAAGATAGGACTATATCCCTTCTTATATAAGAGGAGTATACTTAGAGTTAATAATACTAATTATAAATATAGATAGAGGTATTAGAATATAAAGTATATACTTATACTCTACTCTAATTATATAAAAGGGAGGAGGCTAATACTTTAAAGGGCGGGGTTAAGTAACTTCTATTAGATAATATTAACCTTAAAGGGGCTAAAAGTAGTAACTAAGTAAGTTATCTATTAAGGTATACTTAACTAGTTTATACTAGTAAAGGAATAACTCTCTAAGGTTATATAAGAGTAGATAGACTCTAACTAGAAGGTAAAGAGGTAGATAACTCTAGTAAAAGAAGAGGATAAAATAGTATAAAGGATATAAGATAGAGTAGTATATAATATCTAGAGATCTAGAAATATAATAATAAATCTTAATAATATAAAACTATTTAGATTTATATTATAAAGAAACTATTTTAATACTCCTTACTATTTTATTAGTAGCTTAGCTTTCTAGTAATACCTTAGTAAGTTAAGTTAGTCTAATCTAACTAATTAAGGTATTAAAGGCTTTTTAGATTAGTACTAGAAGTAGGTACTAAGTATTTAGGCTAGTATTTAAACTAGTACTAAGTATTTAGATTAGGACTTATTTATAGTACTAAAACCTAACTTAATAATTAGTCTATAATTATAAATTATTTTATTTATTAAAAGACTTAAAGAGGTTTAATATAAAGGTAATAGTAGACCTTAAAGTTGTAGTAATATACTAAGAGGTATTAATAAGAGTCTTTAGACTTTATATTAATAGTAAATTAAGGTAAAGTTTATATATTAATAGACTAACTAATTTCTTAGTACTTAGAAGTTATTTTTAGTATTAAATTAACTTATTAAACTACTTATAAGTAGCTTATTACCTATATAGGTTTAGTATTATATTCTAATTATAAATTTAGCTTTAAATAGTACTAATACAGTTAGTCTATATATTAGTAGGATAAGATTAAAGATAGAGATATAAAAGCTAGCCCTATTAGTTATTACTAACTTAATATAAGGTATTATACTTAATAGGGTGAGATAGATTTATAGTACTATAATCTAATTAGTAATAACTTATATAATAGAGATATAGTATAACTTAAATTAAAGGAGATACTAGAGGTAAGGAAAGCTATAAATATATTAGGGACCTAATATAGACCTGAATAGTAATAATATTATTAGTATAAATAGAATATTAACTATAGTATTCTAGTTATATAGAACGAATCTAGTATATATAAGTACTAAGCCTAGATGGCGCTAAACCCTATTAGGCTATACCTAGCTAATATATACTAGAACCGTAATACTACCCCCTCCTCTAAATAGTAGCGTCTATAATACGCTTAAACTATTCCTTCTTCCTTAGGGCTAGCTAATAGCTATATTAAGCGACGAGAGTATCTAGTATATTAATAGGATATATTATTATAGAATAGTTATTACCTAAGATAGGTTAGTAAATAGTTACTAACGTAGTCTTAGCGCTTTTTAGAAAAACTCTTTAATATTTAGACTTATAAAAAGGGGTTGATTAGACGTATATTTAGCTTTTATAATATATATTATATAATACCGTATTATCTTCGTGTTAGTACTAGTATAGATATACGGAGCTATCTACTTTATAAGTAGAATCTATAAGGGAAAAGAAAAAAATCGAGATAATTATCTATATTCCTATTAATAATATTCTACTATTATTATCCCTCCCCCGTAGTATATCGCTACTACTAGAGACTCTAGAGACGTAATAACTAAGTTATCTATTAATCCTACTATTATTCTCTAAGCTCTTCTCTAGACTATCTTAGTCTAGTTCTATTACCCTTAGCTTTTCTAATAGCTTCTTTACCTATAAATAGCCTAATTATAAAGTATCCTTACAAGGCCTATTTAGACTAGGTTAGTAGCTAGTAGTAAGATATTAAAAGTACTAGCCGTTTTTCCTTAACTCTACTTAGAAGTCTATAGGGTAGGTCTCGCGATAGCTTATTAAAGGTAGTAGAGGAGCCTTAAATACCTTATTATTTTTATCCTACCCCTAACTATATTAACGTATCTAAGTGTTAACTAAGTATAAACGCTAGATAAAGTCTTTATAAACCTTTAAGTTTAGACTATCTATTACCCTATCCTATAATTTAAACGTGATTATATATTTTAATATTAAGATCTTTATAAACTTAGAGTATTATAATAGAGTAATAGTACTAGTAAATTTCGCTAAGAATATTTTAAATCTTTTACCTTCCTTTATAATAAAATCGGGGTTATAAATAGTAGCTTTAGCGTTACTAATAGGGTTAAATACCCTAAAATTACTATTAAGTAACTTAATAAGCTTATATAAAGTCTTAAAAGGGACTCTACTTATAAACCTAGCCTTAATAATATTAAAGGCTATTAACTTATAATAATTATAAATATAATTAATCTTATTCTTTTTAAAGGGAAAAAGTATAGTGCTAGCGTTAAATTTTACCTCTAAATATAGTCGCTATAATTCCTATTCCTTAGCGTCCCTATAGAAGAGGGGAATATTAGGGTATTTCTTATTACTACCTATAGTAGTAGGGGTAGTAGCGACCTTAAAGGGAGCTAGAGTAGAGGAAGTAGACCTCTTAATTAGGACCTTATTATTAGAATCTAGTAGTTCCTCCTTATAAATAGATATAAATTCTTTAATAGTTAGACCCTAAACTCTCTTCTCTAACTCCTTAATTTTCTATTATAGCTCTATATTTCCTATAAGAGTTTCCTTATATTTTATATAGTAAATATTACGTAAATTACGTAGGCGTATATTTTTAGTCTTAAGTTACTAGAGTAATAGTCTAGTCTTATTATCTAAGTTATTAGCTTAGAAGTCTATTATTATATTAATAGTTAACTTTTCTTAGAAATCCCTAGTAGCTAACTAGTTAGTAGGTAGGTAAGCTAGTAGTAGGTCTAGTAATTAGTAGATAGGTAGGCTAGTAGTAGGTCCAGTAATTAATAGGTAGGTAGGCTAGTAGTAGGTCTAATAGTTTAATAGTAGGCTAAGGTAGATTTAGTAGTTAGTAGGCAGGTAGGCTAGTAGTAGGTCTAGTAGTAAGGTAGTAAGCTTATAGTTATAAAAGTAAGCTTACTACTAATAAAGATAGTTAATATTATATTAGGGACCTAATATAGACCTAAATAGTAATAATATTATTAGTATAAATAGAATATTAACTATTATATTCTAGCTATATAGAACGAATCTAGTATATATAGGTACTAAGCCTAGATAGCGCTAAACCCTATTAGGCTACACCTAGCTAATATATACTAGAACCGTAATAAAATACTATAGTATTAAAAACTATATAAAATAAGTACTTAAGGATAGTACTTAAAGCCTTAAAGGTAATTAATATATAGGTATTAAAGGTAGATTTAAAGGTCCTATTAATAAAGATAGGCCTTAGTTAGTTAGTACTATATATATTAGTATTATAAGGGGTCTACTTATTATTTAAAGAAGGGAACGCAAGCATCTATTACAAGTTAAAGAGGAAAAAGAGAAGGGAGAAGAGGGTTATAAAGACCTTAATAGAGGAGATATAGTCCTAGGTAAAGGGAGCCCTCTAAGTAGTAGAGAGAGGGGATATAAGGCTAATAGCCTAGGGCTTAAAAGGTAAGGGAATTATAAGAGGAAATAACCTTACCCTTAAAAAGATTAGAAGGTAGGTTAAAGAAAAATAAAAAGAAGTAGTTAAGGTATTAAGAGAGTATTTATAACTATATAAGGATAGTAATATAAAGGAGAGAGATTTAAAAGATAATAGTTAATCTTTATATAAGGTTTTTTAAGGCTAAGAGCTTTATAAGTATTTAGTTATATATAGAGAAGATAGGACTATATACCTTCTTATATAAAAGGAGGGTACTTAGAGTTAATAATATTAATTATAAATATAAATAAAAGTATTAATATATAAAGTATATACTTATATTCTAGTTTAATTATATTAAAGGAAGGAGGTTAATATATTAAAAGCTAGGGTTAAATAACTTCTATTAAATAGTATTAACTTTAAAGGAGTTAAAGGTAATAATTAAAATAAGTTAGTTAATAAGAGAATAACTCTTTAAACTTATATAAGAGTAGATAGACTCTAACTAGAAGTAGACTAACTACAAGGAATTAAATCTAGAATTAAATTTATAAAGTTATATAACGCTAAACTTATATAGGGTATAAGCTAGTTATAAGTAGTTAAATAATTCGAGTTAATACTAAAAATAACCCCTAAGTACTAAAAAAACAGTTAGTTTAACTAGAAGATAAAAGAATAAATAACTCTAATAAAAGATAAGAATAAGATAGTATAAAAAAATAAGATAAAATAATATATATTATTTAAAGATCTAAAAATATAATAATAAATAGGATAGAAGATAAGGTTTTCTTTTATAGATTATAATTTCCTCTAGTAAGCTAGATATAAGCTACCCTTATTAATTCTAAGTAGCTAGATAGTAGAGTATAAAATATAAATATAAATATAAGTATTAATCTAATATAAATAGTTTAATAAAGAAGTTTAAGTATCTTTTATTAATAGATAAGAAGCTTAATCCTTAGTAATATAAGTTAGATAAACTTTAAATACTAAGAGATTAACCTCTTTTTTACTTAATTCTAAAAGCTAGTAATAAATATTAGTATAATACTAATAGTCTAATATAATTATTTAGTTAGTATTAAAATTAATAATTATAATTAAACTTAATAATTAATTTAATTCTACTAGATATATATATAGATTTTCTTATTATTAACTATATTTATATTATCTTAAAGAATTCTAATATCTATCTAAGTACTTAGATCTTAAGATATATATAAATATAGAGTAAGTATAATACCCTTATATAATTAAAATTCTAAGATATATAACTTTAAAAGTACTAAGGATTAATAACTAAAGACTAACTAGATTTAATACAAGTATAATTCTCTACTAAAATAAGTCTAGTATATAAAGAGTAAGGTAATATTAGCTATTATTAAGTATAAACTATAAGACTACTCTCTATATAAAGACTTTATAAAGTACTTCAGTAGCGTTTATTACTACCTTCTATAAGTATTAGAGTACAAGAAAGATATCTAGCAGCGAATATCACTACAGTCTCCTTATCGAAACGAATCCCTCCCCTACCCCCCTTCCGTCAAACATCGTTATTAAACAGCATCCCCTCCCTTACTTAAATAACCCCTCAAACCCCCTTCCTATCCCTCATCCCCCGAAACCTCAACGACTACTGCTAGCTCCATCCTTTTATACTCCGTAACCACCTCCGGTAAACCCGCCATCCAACGCCTAACCACACCCTCATTCTCCACCCTCTCATCCATCTCAACCAACATCATAGCCAACGGACTCATCTCCACCCCCTCCTCCCTACTCCCCTCCCCACCCACCACTCTTCCCCGCCCCGCCTCCTTCTTAGCCGCCACCTCCGCCTCCGCCTCTTCATACTCCCTTAACAGTCCATCCTCTTTCTCATCCTCGATTTCGATAAGGTGCTTGGCTAGGGGACAGGCTGGTGATGATCGGTGGTGCTGGATTAGTGGGTCGTAGTGCTGCTTCCAGTTTGAGAGATGGATGTGGCAGGTGGTGCATGTGACGCTGTCTGGAGATTGGTTTGGTAGGAAGATGAAGCCGGCGGCGATGAGGTGGGTGGGGTGGGGTGGGGTGTGGGGCCAGTTGGTGAAGGCGGCGAGGGCGGGGGTGGGGTTTGGATCCATGATTATGAGGTGTGTGGGATTGATGGAGATGTAGGTGTTAGGAGTGCTGGCGCTGGAGTCGAGTGCTAAAGATTTGGGAGATTTGGCGACGGTGGCGTCCTTCGTAGTAGCGATGGTGACGATTCTAGATATAGGACGGAGAAGTAGGCTTGATAGTCTGCTTAGCTGCTAAGGTAAGGGAGGTTGGTATAGCGGAGTCCTTACTAGTTTTCCAGTTCTTAATAGTATGTTTATGTGAATCCGAGGACCTTAGGCGAGGAGTAAAATCAGTGATCTTGTCTTTTAATACTATAAATCAGTCTTACGTGTAGTATCTACAGCTGTAGTCGCTATCCTTAGGTAATAAATAATATTGGTTCGTAGTTAAGTAATCCCGAGTTCCTCGCTGTAATATATTAACAAAGTTTTAAAATTCTTCTATAGGATAGTAGGAAAACCACTTCTTTAGGGAATAAGCGAGATCGGATTAGTTTAATTAACACGCTCCCCTTTCTTTTAAGGACCTTAGATAAGTAGTAAAATCAGTAATCTTACCTTCTAACACTAGAAATTTATCTTACGTGTAGTATCTGCAGCTCTAGTCGCTATCCTTAGGTGGCGGATAATATTAGTTACTATCAAGTAACGCAAGTTCTTCGCTATAGTATATTAACAATGCCTTAAAATTTTTATTAGGACGGTAGGGAACCTACTTCTCCCTGAAATAATCGAGATCGGATTGGATTAACTAATCGACACGCTTCCCTTTCTTTCAATAACCTTAGAGAAGGAGGAGTAGGGATCTTGTTCTTTAATACTAGGAATAAGGCTTACGTATAGTACTTACAGCTGTAGTCGCTATGTTTAGGTGGCGGATAATAATAGTTACTGTCAGGAAATGCTAGGTTTTTCACCGTATAGATAATGCTTTGGTTATATTTCACAGGACGGTATCGTAGGAAAGATCACTTCTTCATGAAACAAACAGAGATCTGATCAGACTAATCGACACGCTTCCCTTTCTTTTTTAGAAGCCAACTTGACGAAACGGCTGTATAAAAAACCCACGCTCCCACGACTGAGTAGTCTGTATTACGATATCAACAAACCCTTCTATCCCGACCTTAAGGAGATTATAGCTAAAGATGATGCTAACAAGTCGTAAAATCATCAGGTTCATCATGCCCATGCTTAGCATTCACAAAACACTCGTCCGCTTAGTCGACAACCGATCATACATCTCGCTCACCGGACTCCTCGACCCCTCCATCTCGAACTCCTGCCCCGAAATCGTGCGCGTGTTCCTCCGCCTCTGCCGCACCGTCGAATCCCCACTATCGATGTAGAAATGCTCGCTCCCGTTCATCCAGATATGCCATGTGCTCTTCCACTGGTCGTTCTCCGGCCCACCACCACATGTCCCTTCTAGGACTTGGCTGGGCGGTGAGTTGAGGGAGAGGGCGAAGAGGTTTTGGGGTTCCATGAAATCCGTCACGAGGCCCGTGTGAGTAATGAAGTAGCCGAGGCAGAAGAGGTTGATGAAGAAGACGGAGATGAGGACGACGTAGAAGATGCCCTGCCAGCGCTGCGTGCCGCCGGAGGAATAGTCTTGCACCTTGAGGGTGGCGTTGAAGCCTTGGGGTTGCGGTTCGAAGGCTTTGTTGGGATCCGAGTAGTTCCAGTAGTGGATAAAAGGGGAGTCGAAGGCGCTCATGATCAGGGTGCAGCCGGCGAGCTCGGCGAGGGCTTCGGCAATGGAGGGAAGTTTCGGGCTGAGGGAGTATTCGGTGGGGATGAGTTGAGAGAGGAGGCGGGCGTTGCTGGCTTGGCCGGCGCTGATGCCTGCGTTCAAGCTCAGTGCTATCGCCCATTGCGCGGCGACGTCTCGCCAGCCGTTGACGTAGACGCCACTTGTTGCGGCTGGCTGTGATTTGATGTATGCCATTCCGTTGTGGGTATCCTCGCAATGGGAGGACATGGAGCCGCCACTCATGGTCGAGTGGAACTTGGTGGAGCAATTGGGCGATAGGGACGCTCTCAACGAGCATAAGACCGATTCATTGGTAGGAGATTTTACTAGGACGTAGAGAGAATCACCGTCGACCGGGTATGAGCTGTAGTTGAGCAGCGTGTTGTATGCGTCTGGTATGATTGGGAAGATGGGAGCATGCCGCCCGTACTTTTCGCCAAAGCCGAAGATGTCGTCCACGACCGTGGCGTTCAGCCAGGTAGTCTGGTCCGGGATATCATAGCCTGCGGGCCACTTTGTGATATTGAAGGGAGTTGAATTGTAAGCTGGCCATGAAGTCACAATCATGGGCGCGAGTTCGTCGTCTGTCATATTGGCGCACAGTACGTTCACAGTGGGCGCTGGTACTGAAGCCTCGAGGAAGTATTCTCCTAGGCCCTGTACTAATTAGCATAGTCCGGATGGATCCGAGAGAAACATACGTCGAGATCTTGTGGCTGCAAGATACGGTTCCTGCTATTGGTTGCCGCAGCGTATACCGCCGAATGCGGCATCGCAAGAGAAACATTGTTGACCATCCTGCCAAACTTATTGGAGTCATCGGTCATGTTTGCTATGTTGATCCAACTACCTTGTACCGTCGTATTATCGTACAGTGTGCCTACAGGAGGAGGCCGATGTGCCAAATCCGTAGAAACATGTCCAAAGCTGATGTTCCCATCTTTAGATGACTGATGGAGCTCGTCGGTCCAACTCCCAAGGTATTGCATATAGTTATGGTACCTAAGACGGTAAGCAACATTGACTCATCAATGCTAACATGTGATCACTTACGCTTGACCACTGTGTTCTAGAGCAATGCATGTCTGTCCTCCGTGTGTCATATCATGCTCTAGGGGTATCGGGGTTGCGCATTGATTTTGGATATATGTTTCATTGGCAAATTGTGCGCTGACATTATTATATAGGACTCTATGATTTGTCGCACCGAACTTGAGCTTGGGCGATACTATAGTCTGTCAGCTTGAGTTTGGCCAAACGAGATTGTACAGTAGGCTGGGTGACTGCAAGAATGACATACCCAATGCATCAGAGGCCGTGGTGTAGAACATTGCTAGCAGCGTAGCAAACAATGCCACCGCCCCAAGGAGGGTGACAGCAGCATAGCGTACGGCGGTTGAATGTGTAACCAACGTTCCCGGCTGCAACACCCAGGACCTCATCTGCATCTCCGCGACTGTGATCCCTTTGGAATTCTTTCTGAAAGCTCTCTGACTCAGGAGTTGACCGAGGAAGGCGACAAAGGAAGTGACAAAGGTCAGCTCGATGGCCTTGGCAAAGGCTGCCACCAGTAGTGAAGCTGTGCCAGGTGGTAGGCGGCTGCTATGCGTGATGGTTTCTCCGTAATGTGGTCTCCCAGTCCCAAGCCCAAGCCATATGCCCGAGAAGATTGTGGAAAAGGCGGAAGCTATCAGAACAAGGATTGAGGGTATATCACCGCGACGGTGGTGAAAGTGCTGTTTGGTTGTGCATGTGAACTCTGGATGCTCTCCGCCTGTAGAAAGTGAGTGTCAGCAGATTGTGCGAGAATGACAGCGCAATGAATGTGTAGCCTCCAGAAGATGAGCATAGAGCACATCAACGCAAGGTGTAACCACAGCTGGCAGTTTCTACGATCCGCGCGTAGATCCCTAGTAACGGCCTTGCTGCAATGGTAGAAAGACGTACCTGTGGGTCCGTAAGGACTCAGAGTCGATCTCGACGAGCGTCTTGCTTTCCGCAATTCTTCGATCTCGGGGTCTGCGGTAAAAGGTTGGTATAGCGATTCCGATCTCGCACGTCCACCAGGGTAGAAGGCTGCCTCCGTTTCTTCTTCAGGTGTATCGGACAACGCTCTGTAAATTTTCTTACTAGATCGTGATAGTGACGGAGATAGCAAGAGGCCTGCGGAACCGGGGACGGCTGGACTGCCTTCCTCGCTGTAGGAGACCTCAATGGTTGGGCCTTGTGTGGCACCCCTCACATTGTCTATCCCCAGCCCAGTATCTTCGTTCATATTCCTTACATACGATATGTCCTGCTCTTGCAATGTGGATACCCGCTGGTAGCTGGGTCGATGGTGGATCGAGGTCGGAGGTGAGGGTGGTGAGGGCGGTGGGACGAAGGTTGAGGAGGATTCCATGGAGACGTCGGACAGGGTGGAGGCCTCTGGCCTGAGCACCCTGCCATTGGTACTCTGGGTGTGGTCCATTGCGAGGGAGGCAGAGGGAGCTGATGGGAGAGCAGCTATGTTGTTAATGTGAAATTAATTGAGAAGATATCGGCCGTGAGTAGGCAGCGCTTATATGAAGCTATTGCACAGAGAAACAAAGCAAGCCATGGTCACAACATGTTGGTGGAGAGCAAGTTGGGAGTGGGAGATTGTTTCAGTCTGATTTGAAATATTGCTCCACATAACATTGGCTCTAGCCGTTGCGGTGCAATCGGGATGGACTGCGTTTGTCCATGGTTGAGGCTGAGCGAGACCATATGTCGCACCTGCATTCGTATGCTCAATCTCCAACCGGTTCTCGGGGGAAATTCTGCACTCCAACACATCTTCCGCCACGCTAGAGAAGCCAGGCTTCGGCGTGCGCCGTTAAGGCTGCCTGCTGCAATAGAACGCAAGGCTGGATCTATGTAGCATTTCCTCCCGTGCTGATTGAGAAGGATTCCTTAGGGAGGTTATGTCGCTTACAGCCCTGTAGAGGAGCGAATAGGGGTTCCGTGATATTGAGCTAGATATCCAGCCTTACCGCTATTATCCTTAGCGGTAAGCACCAGCGCCAGTCGGGTTAGTGCGGAAGGCTATGTATAGCCTTAGCAAACGCCACGATAAACAATCCGAATCCATCCCAGGAGAGCTTCTCCGTTCCCAAGAGCATTCGTCAGGATCCTACTTGCCGTTGGAATATGAACAGGACACATATACATATCTATGGCTATCCCCATACACCAGCAAGCATAATAGCCAACAGCTGGCCAACAGCTGGCCAACAGGATCCTTCAGCAAGTTCGACCTAGTCGCTCTACAACATATTAGGGTCGTGTCTGGACCCACTTCTGGTGGATCAGCAATTCAGCAACATGACTCAACAAAACATTTCCTATCATGGCGCCCTACTCGGGTAATTGGGACAGGATCGGACAGACAGGCGCTGAATCACGGGAGCGAAGAAGTCAATCACTCTTTCACAGTCATACGCCCTCTTCTGGAAATCGTACTGTACCCTTGTCACGAATGAGCATGAGCCAAGGCGACAATATAAGGATGCGGCATCTCACAGATGGTTCAGTGTCTCAAGGGCTATTCATCGTGGTTACAAGCGGGATCTAGAGCTCACAAGCAACATCTCCAACATTCGAAAGTAGACTGGGACATCCTATTCACTTCGAACATTTCTCTGCACACGAACACCCAAGTTTATATCTGGGTAAACTGTCCGATACTTCTGTCCTTGAATCGCAATGGCTTCGCTAATGCTTTCGATGAGTTTGTGCCTATGCATATACGACCACTGGCAGGATCCCTACTTGAGTCACGTACCGGTCTTGCCAATAGCAAAGTTCTAATCTCTTGTTCTCCCTAAGCATATCTTCATCATATTCAGCGCAGCCTCTATCTTGTCCAAGATTGTTCAGTCGTCTCAAAGCTTGGATCATCGCTGCGCATTCAATCTTGTACATACGAACGCTGAGCCACTGTCTTCACCCCCAACTCTGTTCTCCTTCCTCATCCTTTCGGGGGAGGCTCCACTCAATATCTCTTTCAAACACGATATAACCTCTAGCTTCTTCGAGGTTACTCAGTCTTCTCGAATGTTAGTTCATAGCTATGGGTTCAATCTTGAACATACAATCGCTGAGCTACTCTCTTTGTACCTTTATCTGTCTCCTCTCTCCCCATGTCAGAGATGGCTCCACTCTGATGATGACAGCGACAGCATCAGCAGAGGATCATTTGCGCCTCTGAAGAAAGCGGCCGAGGCCCTAATGCTGTCCTCATCTCAGCTTAGCTTAATTGGATCCAGCTTCTCCGAAACTCTGGGCTTCAGTCAATGAACGCCATGTGATCGCAGGTGACCTTAACGGCTTGCAAATATCTTCGATTTCATGAAGTCGCTCGTGCAAGGACACTCTACCACAGCGCCGCTCATACGCAAGCAACGGGACCTCGGTGAAGGCCCGCCAACATTGGGGCTCAAGCATGATGCTGTCGCAAACTACAGCGACGAGATTTCGGACACGGGACATGCCAGCTTCAATACTACCGACGTCGCAAAGTACCTCAAGCTAGGACTGCGTGCTGATCGGCCGGAATTCCTACCTACCTTCTTCACGATACCTAAGGCGAATTGGCTGCGACCACCCCAGCATTCCTAGCACCAATCTCTGGTGAAACAAGGACGGACACAGTCAGTATTGAGCGCCGCAAGACATTTTCAATCACACCCCAACCCATGACATGCAGGGGTGAACGAGAAGGCAATACTCGAACGCCGAGCGCTTACAAGGTCCAGTCCGAGCCGACGAAGAAGATCACTTCCATCCCCAGCCGCCCAAATACAATCGCAGACCTGCCAGCGACCTCAAATATCAGATCAGTTCAGTCGGAGAAATTCCTGTGGACTCCACCAAGTCACCGTCAACTGAGGCATTATCACTCTTCTCTTCAAGTCTACCAAGTCTAGACTAACATATCCTCAGATCGAAGCCTCCACCTCCAAAACACAGCAGCTCAGCCACCCTTACGGCAACAGGGGCGGTAGCAACCAGTGCCACGTTACCATCGAGAGCATACCCATCCACATCAGCCGCAACGACTGCTTCAAACAAGCAATTCGATGTCCTCACATCACGCAATGTATGAAGGAAGGACAAGAAGACGCGCCTCCACCCATACCTACGATCTGACCAAATCATGTTTTCGCTCTCGAGCACAATCCTCAACTTGACGATCATGAATTCGGCATCTATTATGCGTCCCAAGCTTGAGTACACGGAACTTTCGAAAGGATTGAGGGAGCATGGTGCAAGCTCTGCGGCAATAACACCACTAGCGTACCTAGCCATTTCTGCCCTGTCTAAAATCCGCTTCGAAATGCCATCGCTTGCCGAACCCGCCAGCAACCCACTACACAAATCGTCGGTTCGCTTGAGGTTCCTAAAGAGTACTACATCTCAGACGCGCCGATCAGATCAACGGGAGATGCATGTACGAGTGGCTAGCCCCGTCCCAAACCGTTCATTAGCTTCCAATCCAGGTTGGTCAGAGAGCTGTTGCGAGTAGACTCCATTAGAAAACCACTTCTTCATACAGGGCTCGCGAAACGACCAGCAGGCAGTCCGGAGCGTGATAAAGTATAACACAATTACCTCACACAGTCGCTGGAATGGAAAAGGATTGAGCGGATGGATATGAGCTGGGGCGCAAGAAGCGACTGGATATATACAGCCGTTTTCGCATCGTGTTGCGGAATCCCCTCTCGAATCTTTTGCAGATAGTCACCGTCTCCGACGATCAGATCTGATCTCTGAAGTGTTGAGATACAGCATGTGATTTGGTTTGGTTCAAGCGCTTTTGTTGGGAATTGGGATTGGGATTGGATGGGATGCGGCAGGCATACTGTATCGCTACACGGGAAGTCTGAACGGAGTCTTAGAGCTTGGATGTGGGTTTCAGGCGCTTTGTCACGACGATACGGGAAGGGAGCGTAGTGCATATCCCTCATAGGCGGGGTTGTGGGCGATTGAAAACTGATTTTTTTTCGTACTAGATAGTGGGTGGCTATGCATATGCATATGCTCCTTCAATATAGGTGGATTACCACCTTGACGGCCCTTTTGCCAATAGATACAGCTCCCTTACCCTAGAAGCGATATGTAGCGACGTTGAGTATCGTAATCGTAAGGTGCTGAGTGCGCTTTTCGACATTAAGGCTGACGATATGGGGGTTTTGGATAGCGGGCTTTGGGTGTAGAAGGGATGGGGATGGGTTTCTCGTACCATAGTAGTAGCTGATGGGGGGAAACAAGAGAAGATGTTCAAGGTTTATGAGTGAGGGTTCGGAGGTAGTGTTCTTTTAGACCTAAAGTCTCGTTTTCGACAACTGTGTCCTGCACAGCGCTCTTCCCATGCTTCGCCGCTTGCGCTTTGTCGATGGTTTTTGGGGGGCGGGGGGAGGGGGATGTGAGGTTTGGGGTGTGGACTTTGATCGTGGGGGGAGATGGTAGAGCAAGACAGGAGGGTTTTGGAGACTGGTTCGTCTTGTGGGGGCGAGATTTGTTGGTGTTGGTAACGGCGGATATTTGTGTGGATATGTTGCGTTCGTTGCGTGGTGGGGTGAGATTGGTAGGGTGGTGGGTGTGGCGTGGCGTGGCGTGTTGGAGATGTAGATTTTAGCGGAGGATGTAGGATGTTGCGTTCGTTTTCGAGTGGAGTGGAGCGGTAGGGGATCTTTTGCAGATGCAGGTTTTGGGGGTGATGGTGGATTAGAGGTGTAGATTCTAGCGGAGGATGTTGCGTTCGTTGCGTCGTGGAGTGCGTCGTTAGGGTGGTGAGTATGTCGTGGCGTGTTAGAGGAATAAAATCTGGCGGAGGATGTTGCGTTCGTTTGCGGAGTGGAGTGGAGCGGAAGAGGATCTTTTGTAGATGGAAGTTTTGAGGTAATAGAGATGTATATTCCAGCGGAGGATGTTGCGTTCATTGCGTTGTGGAGCGTTGTGGCGTGGTTGTGGATTTGTAGGAGATTTGGGGGGGTCGATGGTTGATTTATATGTGTTTGCTAAACGAGTTTTGTCAGCGCGGTGTTGGAGTTTGGCAAAGGATCCGGTGGGTGGGCTTGGGTTGGCAGGGGGGAGGCGATACTTACGCGAAGAGAGGAGCCATGGCGTGGCTGGGGCTTTTGGAGAAGAGGGAGGGCTTTGGGTGAGGGGTTGGGTGGTTGTGGTTGGGGTTGAGGTTGAGGTTGCTGTCGGCGGCTGTAGGAGGGCGAGTGGAGAAGTGGTTTGCTTTGGTATGGCCTGAGGTTGGGGCGGGGCGTTAGTGTTTGGACATTTTGGAATCAGTGATTTGAGGGGTGGGTATGGCTGGATTAGGATAATGGGCTTGAGGAATGGGGAAAGGCATTTGAAAAGCGCAAAAACCGGAAGGGGGCAATAAATACCACCTAAAGCTCCGTCCTTGAAAAACCAAATCTTCGCATCTCCCATCTCCGGTTCCACTATCACACCCAATTCTGCGACTTCCCCAGCTTCATTGAGTCTGAACTCGGCTTTGGAGACCATGTCTGTGGAGATATCGTAGTCGTCGGGCGCTGTTCGCGGGGTCGTGGCGTAGAAGCGGGCGTAGAGGAAGAAGTAGGAGGAGCTCATGTGTGTGAATGTTAGAGAGAGGGGCCAGACTTCAAAATCGAAGGCGCAGAAGAGGGTTTTGTTGTTATAGGTGGTGGTGAGGGTGAGGGATGGGTAGCCGGGGTTGGTGTAGGTCTGGTTTCAGTCAGTCTTGACGTTGGGAGTGGAATATGGAGATGGAATTGTTGTACCCCAGCGTATGATTCCAGTGGCAAGACCAGTGGTATGGCATCTTTGCCCTTCGGAGTGTCTGGATAGAGCAACTCCTCCGCATTTCGCAAGGTCTCCAGCGCCACAGCTTCCACACTCTCCAAAATAGGCACCCAATCATACCTCTCCTTGATAGGTACACCCATCATCTGATCAAGCAACTCAAAGACCAACACTTGCTGCGCGCCACCATTTCCGCCATTGCCCATCATCGTCAACCCCAGCTGTAAGCGCGGAAGATAAACCATGATGCTCACCATGCCGGGCAAGCCGCCCGTGTGCCAGTGCATTTCTTCACCGCGGTAATTGCTTACTTCCCATCCTAGTGCATAGCTATCGGCACCGCGGAAACCAGTGAGTCCGTGTTCGGATGCTGAGGTCATTATGCGGGGCGTGTGTAATGCTGAATGCGCGGCTGGAGATAAGGGTGGGGAGGCAGTCATGTGGCAACGTAGCCATTTGGTGTAGTCAAGGACATTGGAGATTGTGGCTCCGGCACCAGATCTGGACAGACACGATGAATCAGTATTGTTCGACTCGAAAAGTCATTGGTGTGAGACGATGCGTTTTGTGAAAGCAGAAGAAACAGCCAGTAGAAAAGACGATCAAAAGTTTGCATTGGACAGAAGATGGTTGACAGCACGTACGGGACATACTCTTGTGAAGAGTCGAGCCAGGGAAGGCTATGGTATTTCTGCGTGTAGTTCTTCCAGTAATATGGCGTTGCTAAGTCTGGGCCACCAGCTGAGGCAGCAGCTTGCGCTTCTGCAAGGGAAAAAAAGGTCCTGTTCATTCCCAGTGGCTCATAGATGCGGGTTCGAAGGAAGTCACCCAAGCCAATGCCCGTCCATGTCTGGATGAAATGTGAGATGGTAATATACATCATGTTGCAGTACTGCCACCTCGTTCTAATCTCCGCTGTCATAGGCAAGTGGCGTAGATTCTGGACGACATCGCGCACAGTGACATTTGGTCCACCGTAGGTGAAGTCGTGACGAGGCATGCCGGTTCGGTGAGAAAGAGCATCTTCGAGGGTGGCGTGCAGGGTCGTGTATTCGTCTGGGAGGACAAAGTCCTCACGTATGAGCTCTGCGAGCGGCGTACCCCAAGAGAGCGCGTCTCGGAGGCTAGAGTTGGCTGCTTTGTCGATGAGGAGGGAAACTGCGGCTGCAGTGAACGACTTGGTAGTGCTGGCTGTGTAGAAGAGTGTGTCTGGGGTAACTGGCTTGGAAGGAAAGGTGGCCATGCCGTAGTCCTGGGAATGTCAGCTTGCCCTCTATTCACTGCGGCACTATGATTCTTGGGGTCGACTCCTGGACAAGACAGCCTGCACATAATTGAGACTTTGCGATATCGGGCACTGGTCTTCAAGCTCAAATGGAAGACTGCTCTTGTCGACAGCAAAATATATGGAGCTACATATGACCGGCTCAAGATTTGGTTATCACACTGCGATGTCTGCAGAGGAGATGGGTTTCAATGAATAGCAGTCATAAGCAGCAGCTGCAGAGTCTACTCATGGAAGTTGAAGGTCTTCATGGAATAGCGTACTTTGCTAAAAGTATCATCGCCATCAATGATAGCTATCGCAAGCCCGGGACAGTGCCATCGGTCCAAAGAGACAGCGACAAGCTTATCGAAAGCTGTTGTGAACGGATAATGAATTGGCGCATTCAGAGTGACTTGATGAGCGCTTGTCAGGAGCGAAAGTGATGCGACGAAGACGTGGAGGAACATGGCCATGCTGGATGAAGCCAACGAGGCAGCAGAGTGACTGCTGGCTGAACTTGCAATCATTATTCTCAGCGCTGGTTCAGCTCACAAAAAGTGGAGATAAGGCGGCGGAGAAAAGACGGACCGACAACCGATTATGATTGATGAGGAGGAAATCACTTGGCATCCCCGTCATGGTTATGTAATAAGGCCTTGGCTAGTAGCATCGCCTGTCACATTCATTTAGATTATTCGTAGCTACAAACATACACGGATTTGGTGCCTCATTGATGTCATTTATTGTTATTTCTAGGTGTACGAGTTTGCTTTCAGAACGGTGCATCCAGCATTAGTTGACTGATCCCCTTTTCTATGATAGAGAGCCTGCCAAGCCGGGCGCTAGTCCGAGCGTATAAAAGCTTATTTGAACTGCATAGAAGATCAGATGAATTATCGACCATGAATCGCTGAGAACACCATGACTAAGTGCTTCATTGTGTTGTCAATTGTGATCACGAGTCATCTGCACATCACTCTGTGTGATTTCATCGATGTGAACTGAGTATCAGGATCTGGTTCGATCTATTACTATATGAGATGAAGATGCTATCCCTTCGATGGTCCTTCCCGCTAGATGGTGTGAGGAACCATTAATGCACTCGTAAGGAATAGAGACTTTTTAGTTACTGCTCATAACCTCCTGGCTCTGTTTTCACCGCCGCGAACGTACCAATCACCACTCTTATGCTCGTCAAACCGAATCCAATACCGCATCTTCTTGAACCTCAAACCCATTTCAGGCCACCCTCTACATCTCCGGTGTGCTCCAGATGTGCCTCGGGATCCACGTTCTCACCCAAAGCGCGCTCGAATTGCTGTGCCATACTAGGCCCATCCGGATACCTGACAGGTCTGGGCTGTCGGACACGCACAATGCGGAGGTCGACTTCGACGTGATCTCCGTACACGCCTTCGTCATGCACATATCTTCGAATAGGTGAGCTTGGCTCAGGCGGTACCCGACCTTCGAGCCTAGCGAGTGCGAGCTCGCAATGAGCCACTCGTTCTGGGCTATATATTGTTCTGCTGGGAGCGACAGGCGAGTTCTGCTCGGCAACTGGAGATAGAAGACCTGGCCATTTCGATTTGATGTACGATTGTCTGCCATGAGTATTGACTGCTCCGGCGAAAACTTGTGGAGGTACAGCGGAGGGATGAGCTCGTATATGTAGGTCCGCTGATGGTTTTGTTGATGCAAAGCTGTTGTGATTGAGATATCCTGGACGCCGAAGATTCGTGATATCGTGGAGTATCATTTGGTCTGATTCGACGTCCTTGTAACTCTGGGAGTTACGATCTCCGACTGCAGTATCTCTAAGAACTTTGAAGTCTCTTGATGTTCTCCTGAGGAGTATTGGCGTCCGGCCTTGTGTGGGCGTTTCCACTCGCTCGAGCCATTCCCACACACGATCAATCGGCGCGACAGGCTCACTTACATCATTCGAATTTGATGTTGTAGCCCAACTACCAGCATACTTGATCGAATCCGGGTAGGCTACCCCAAATAGTGGGGATGTTCGTGCAACCTGGCTGTTCGTACTGTTGATGGACGGCGTTGCAGTCTGGATAATCTTGCTGAAGTCAAGTGGGATTGGGTTAACCTTATGTATCTCCACACCTGTTACTCCCATCACCGCGAGACGACCGCCTCGAGGTTCTCCCATCGCTTGCTCTTGCAATCGAAGGTCTTGTCGAATCTTGACTTCGTTTCGAAATGCCGCCCACTGCTCAAGCTCTAAACGCAAGTCAAGAGCGGCTATTTCGTTCTCCCAATCAGTCCGGGGAAGCTCGTAATCACGTTCATATTGCGCGTCGGCTGCGGCGACTGCCTCTTCCCATGTTTCGCAATGAACCTCAGAAGACAAGGTCGAAGATGTCATTGCACCCTGTGTGGAGTTTTGGCTCCGTATCATCTGCCGCCGACTGCTGATGATGTTGCCGTAGTTCTGGGGAGCAGCCGCGATATTGGCTTCGAGACTGTTGCTGCCTTCGCTCGGGCTGGGCACTGAATGTGTTGCAAAGACATCGACCTCGCCGGCTAGATTGCGCTCGAATCGAACTGAATGGCCGTTGGTCAAAGCTGCCATGAGCCGGTCAATCTTGGCGTTGAGCCGCTGGTTCTCTGCTTCGGAAAGAACATGAGCAGCTGCGCTGTCTGGAGAAGAAATGACTGCTTCGACATTGTCGCTGACATGCGAACGGGCAGAGAAGTAATCCGCTGAGTCGTCGACAGCGTCGCGAACGTTGCCAATCAATTTCTTTTGCCCCATAGCTATCGAGACTTCGCCACTGGAAGTGCTGTGGATGCTACTCATTTTGCTATGGAGAGTTGGTTCAAGGTATTTGAGACTCGTGTAGTATTGCGAATGCGTCAATAAAGTCTTCGCCCTGGTATCCGAAACTTGTGGTGGTACTTTGGATGAGTTGGTAAAGTCTTTGCTGTGGATGTTCGGAAGATGGAGAAGAGAAGAAGATGATGAGCAATATATGCAGCAAAGAAAAGGTGTTGGGGCCTGTGTCGGGTGTCAGAGTTTTAACTTCCAATACTTCGAGCTTCAATACCGTTCTCGCTTCGTGCACAACACCACCCACACAAGTCGAACTGTTGAGAGGAGTCTACCTGTTGTGTTGGATGAGGACTGTGTTCTGCTTGGGAATGACACTGCTCATGCATGTATGTGAAGGGACGGAAGTGCGGCTCTCATGTCTCTCTTATCACAAAGTGCTCTTGCCGTCTCCTTCGCTTCAGGGTCGAGCTGCCAGTGTGGAGACCAATAAGTGCAAGCCTAATGAGGAGTTATTAGATTGGCTCGCTACTGATTCAAATGGGTGTCGTCTTCTACCGGCATCTCCAACACCGGATACCTCATTACTCTCGTAGTCATTGGATTCCAGGCGCTCCTTCACTCTGACCACTCTATACTTGAGTATTTCCGAACCTCAATTTGTTTGCCCTTGTTGCTACTTCCTCATCCCGTCTGGTCTTGTCAATGTCATAACACCTAGAGCGAGGTGAAAATCGGAGGACGAGGAGGAGGAGGATCTGTCTTATGGCGACGTATGCATGACGTTGTAACAGCCTGAGATCCAGTAGTACCTGAACCCTTGTCGATCGGATTGTTCAAATATTGATTTTTATATAGCGAGATTGCGCGCTAGGGACCTTGTAATCCACCAGAAAAATTAGGTCCGTCTCCAGCGACAGAAACAACAGCGTTGGGCGCTCTGACGATCAACGTACCGTACGTTATCCATGAGTGGCCATGATTTGAGAATACTTCTCGACGTAAGCTCGGGCTAAACTCTGCAACAAAGGTAGAAAGCTCACGCGCAGCGGAAGTCAGGGCGGCGGCTGTAGGATTGGTATCGCTGCAGGCTGCTATGGGAGTGAGTTGCTATTACCAGGAATGAGCGTGGTAGCTGGACCGGGAGCACCAAGGATGATCAACACAATAGTCACTGCTGTCTAGCATTCAATCTAAGAACGACAGGAAGTTGGTCTCTCGATAGTCGCCACACCTTACTCTACACCGAGCAGCAGTCTTTTAGTTATCATCGATGACACTGCTGTAGTAAATTGATCTCCGCGACATTTCGCTCACATCTGCACATCAAACTTCTGTTCGAAAACGTGAGATTTCGCATTGGTGGCAGCTTTGGGATTGTTGAATATGTATACTCGAACGGTCATACACGCCCAGGGGCTGCAGAAATGTCGTTCAGTGAAAGTCATCTCATATCTCGAGGAGCTCGCCTCAGAGTTTTGTGAGGTGGTGGGCTTCATCAGATCGGGGCGTGAAGTGGCGGAGTCTCGTTGGATGGGGTGAAGCCCGGCCGAATTATTGTCTGCACACCTGTCTGAACACCTTATAAACCTTCCCACAGGAAATAGTGCCGCCTTCGAATTCGTAGGGAAGATCTGACCTAGTCCAACACACATCAGCAAAGTACGATACTTTTCGAACGAAACCCGACATACCTTCAGTGTCATGCGCCTTCGGCCATAGTGTCAATCTTGGATAAGGTCAGATTGACGCTTGAGACTATTGACAACGAAAAGATCGCTGTAGCTGGCCGTAACATCGGCGCCGGTCGGGCGCATCGCTATGGCTGTTATCACTGCCTCAAGCATGACGAACACACTGCTCGAAGGCCGCAGACACCTTCGGCCGCCTGGATGAGGTCTGTGTTATTTGTCGCTTACCTGGAAGCCTCTCTGGCCGAGCAGCCAAAGCAAATTATCTTTTGTTTATACGAAGTCGGTTCGGCTGAAGGCAGCGTGTAGGTGTAGGCTGGCAAGGGCGGTAACGAAAACGCCCGTCTTTGATCATGGCAAAGGTATAAATAGAGAGCTGTCGACCGGTCGCAAAATTCGAGATATGGTGTTCATGATCCTGTTTCAGGGCCGACACGTTGACTGTACAACACCAGGCACCAACAAAGCATCACTGCTCGTGAGCTGGCCTTGCTCCCAGGTCTATAAACGCCAGCCACTGGAGCTGCTCGAATGGTCTTGTGCCAGACAAGCTTGATGATCTTGATATGTTTCCGAAGCCTCACTCGATGCTCTCTTTTGATTCGTGTGAAATGTTCAATCCCTCGCCTTTGAAAAAGTACTCCGTCCCGGAAGAGCTTCGTCTTGAGTTTGATTGAATTTGTTCACCAGATCTTTCAGGGATGTTGGCCGATTTCGAGCTGTAATTGAAAGGGTTGGATTCGATCTCGCAGCGCTCAAAGGTGACCTGTCCGACATTGCGGACGCAACCACCCTCTTCTCTCGAGAGCGTGATTTCAAAATGTGATACCAAACAATAATAACCACTGACTCGTGAACATTTCTCTACACCAACCGCTTAGCCTGGTCCTTTGTCTGTACGCGGCCACGCCACTTTCGCGTTGTTCCACTTTCATATCCCCTTGTCCACTGAGCAGGCATCAGCCTGTGGCTGTAAGCCATTTGGTACAGGAGCTGAGAGCGGTCCCGGAGCGCGAACGATCGAGATGTCAAGGGAGGCAGCCTCGGACCACTAGATTTCGTGATGACCAAAGTGGTCTTTTGGCCGTACGCGGCCACGCCACTTTCGCGTTGTTCCACTTTGTTTCCTCCTCGTCCAGCCGACCGGCATGAGCCTGTGGCTGGAATGCGACTTCCGTACACTCGCCATCGGAGTAAGTAGAAATTTAGCGAGATGTTCGTTCAATATGTGGGATCAAGCCAACTTAAAAACGAGCCAGGCTTGGTCTTGAGAGCTATTGATGTTTGATGATTGATGTTTGATGTTTGAGCGCACAGATCACAGCAAAAAGCAAACAATCTGAGCTGTGTGATCGCCAAGCCACTAATTACGTACCTACGTTACGGCCGATATCCAACAGTAGCCACGGGGCTGTCTACCGAAGGATTCTACTCTCGGGGCGTTCAATGTTTCCCTCAATTACCTTCCATTATCTTACGACATCAGTTCAACTATGAAGCATGCTCTGCTCTACAAGATACTCTTCGGCTCCGCTTCCAAGCCCAGCTCTGCATTTCCAATGCTTCAATCTAATCATGAGAAGCAACACGCAAGGCCGCTAGATTATGCTCTAAAACATCACCAGAAACCCCAACTTCATTGGCAGAAGCCTAAGTCTGGCCTTCAGGTTCTGAGTAAATCCACAATTTTCTCCAAAAGCCACCACAGTCCTCCCTTTGACTATACAGAGCGACTCCTTTCAATCCAGCTCCCCATCTCAGTATTTCGCGCTCTCCCAGCATATCTTTCACATGCTCAACCTCTTCCCTCCACTTCTAATATCCTGCTCCTCAGGCCTAGCAATTTATAGAACGCCCTCACGCTTCAGTATCTTGCTTCTCTGGCTCAGCCATGTGTAAATCGTGGCGACGTTGGTTGGAAAACGTAATGACTGTCTACGATGCTATGTTTGTCGGTCATTGATCCCGCAGAATCGATCTCGGTTTTAGGAAGTGGCCGTGACGATGAACAGCACGAACCGTGGACGCTGGCTTCTCGTCTCCGTAGGCTGCGGTGATGAATACCACACTTTCGATGGTGGATCTTTAGTGCTCGATTGGAAAAGATAGGGAATGTTGGATGGAGAATAACCGAATTGGTTTTGGCTGTGCCGGACTTGTGACGCTCTAGAACATCTGTCTCCATGAACTGCTGTATGCCTTGGGAATATTCCATTGGAGTTCCTTCCAAAGGGACAACATTGGGTAATTTGGAAATCGTGCTCGTTCATTTTGCCGACAGTGGCGTATTGGGAGGTCCTGAAGTGCAGAGACGATGGCAAGCCGAGACATGGTTCTCCAGCTTTCAATGTTGGGGTCGAAATCTGACGCTCTGATGACGTTCTATCAGTGATGGAGCGACGCAAAGCAAAGGATCTCGGATCTGGTCGCACCTACATCAAAGCCCTTCCCTTCATGCCGAACTCTTTGGCTCGAAGACCTCACTTCTGCGGCCTGTAAGGCTCCAAGCCAAGTCTCATTGAGTCGATGATCTCTGTCAATAGTGCGGATGTTGTAAAAGCTCTTTTAATCGGTGAAATCACCAGCCGTCAAGAGTCGGCATGCCACACCGGATGACGAAGTGTTAGTGTTGGCTTGAGACCCACCCACTTCACGACCATTCGCGTGTCGATGACTTGAAGACTTGGATCGATTCATTGATGTATTGCTCGGTGTCTTATTCGTGCATTGAGATTTCAATTTGGGCTTGTCAAATGCACAGTATGGGTTGAATGGTAGTCTAAGTTGATACGTTGCAGCGCACAAGCTATCTGAAAAGAATGCCAAGCCACCAATCATTACGGCCGAATTCCAACGAGATTTCGTCTGATGCAAAATACGGCTGACCAGAAGCCATGATGAGTTAACGAAAGGAAACGGCAATCAGCCTTCTGGAAACAAATCTGTCTTCGAATCCTGCGCCTCGAATCCCCACTTCCATCGCGAAAACAGTTTTCAAGACAGCCAATCAACTTTCTCTACAAGATCTTCCTCTGGAGGAAGATATTGTCATATCTCTGTCCGAGCGAACGGGACGCCGACAGCCAGTGAAAGTATACTTAGGGTCCGAGCCTTGAGCCTGTGCTATCCTTCAACGGTGTTGGCGCCATGGAAGACAGCTATGGTATGGCGTGGTCTTCACTCCCAGCGTCGGGTATATATATTTATCGTCGCTGACTTGTTCACTCCTATAACCACTAGAAGCTCGAATCAGCCATCATCTATCCATTTCGGGTGTGATGTTTCAGCGAATGCGACTTACAAGAATGCTAGGTGGTCCCATCGAGGATTAGTAACCTGTCTTCCAGCCTTGAAGTCCTTCTGGTCGCTGAGGCTGGTGGTGCTGCTCTGCCGTATTTATATAAGAAATCGTTATCGATCTACCCATGCCGCTTCCCAACGTCTTCGATGCATTTTGTCTTCTGCACCGACGTGGTATGACGCCCTCGGCATCTTTGGAGATGAGACCGTTGATGTTTCGTTGCCGAGGAACATGGTGGCGTCCCTTGCGACATTGAACTGGAGGTGCACAAGAAGCGGTGCGTCCAGCACTAGCTCTTGGAGCTGCAGTGGTTTTCCCCACGAATGCGTCCTGGCTGGATTGAGATGACTGTTGTGTGGATTGTTTGGTAGGACGGATGCAAGTTCAGGGATTCTACGTGGACGTCCACGTCTACGTTTTGTCGTGCGTTTCGGAGATAGTTCTACAACTATGCTTGCTGAGTTCGCTGAGTCGCCTGACTATGTCGGCGGGTTGGTCAACGTCCAGTCCGGGTCTGAGCCATCTTCGTCGTCGTCGTCGTCACCCCCCTCATCTTCCACCGCCGTCTCGTCATCTGAGTCGTTCTCTTCAGTGTCGAGGGTGAGATAGCACCTGGTTCCACTGGAACGATGGTCGATTCATTGCTCCAGGGCGGAGGTTGTGGAGGGTATATTTATAGGGATCCCATTGATCTACTCAAGTCGCTTCCCAATTCCTTGTGTCCAAGTTTTCTTTAGCATCGATGAGGCTCTAAGGCCTCGCCATCTTTGGGGATGTTGTCGTCGTTATGCTTGTATGCTCTGCGATTTCATGATTGGGGTTTGGTAAACCGGCGCGACTTATAGTACTCAGGAGTCGGCTCGCCCCTCAGCTTACGCTCGATCTCTCGAACGTCGACCCAGACACTATCAGCTGGCTTCTTGGTCGCAAAGGTGATCTGAGACTTTGACACTGTTCTTGCAGGACTAGTGGGGATACATGGCCTCCCCTCGCCTTCACTGGTGGGGCCACTGGACCGGGTGTCGGCTTCATTAGCTTGCTGAAGGAGTCGTCGCCATCATCTTTCTTATCTTCGACAGCTGTCTTGTCATCGGAGTCGTTCTTTCTCGTCTCGAGGAAAGGACGGTACCGTGTTTGGCCGAAACGATGGTCCGTTGACCACCCCAGGGTGAAGGTTGTGAAAAGGTATATATATTTAGGAATTGCGATTGGCTCATCTTGTTTCCCAACGGCTTGCATCCATTCTGTCTTCAACATCGACCCAAACTAGTGCTGGGGATGAGAAGGCATCGCTTAGCCTGGGAAGGTGATCCATTGATCGCTCGAGGGCGAAGGTAATGAGGTGATGATGGTCGATTCTTAATTTCCTCTTCGACCTTGGACTGATCATTCTTACAAAATCCCATTCTTTGGTCAAAGACAAGATGTCCCCTTCATGAATAACAACACATTCAGAGCAGAAATACTGCCATTCGTATATGGAATTACCTGCTTGAATTGATCCAGTCTTTTCAGTTCTCGTTCTGAGGCGATCAAATCGATATGATCGGAGATGTCTTCAACAAAGTCTTGATTGATCAGTTCTCGGTCGGCGTCGCTGGGTTCGAAGGCAAGAAGATGCGAAAGCTCTGCGGTTTCATAACGGCGAACGCCTCACACTTCATCTTCTGCCGTCCCAAATTTGTCACCGAGATCTTCCATCTCTTTCTATACATAAGTCGTTGAAGCCTGAAGTCACCATCGCTACGGCACACCCTGATGTATCCTTTTCGCCGTTCTCGGTAGGATGGGTAGGAATGAGTAGATGTTGTCGTCGAGTTCTGTGATGGCATTGGAGATGGGAGTCAGAAGAAAGCTGAGCAGGAACGCATTCCGCCATCGCTCTTTTCGGCCCCATCTTGTACAGTTCTCGGCTCCTAAGCTTCTGGTAGACGGCCGACGAACGAGGATTTGGTGGGTCGAAGAGAGAGACCCCAACGCCTTTGAATCAGGCTGTGGCAAACCCGGAGACTTGCTGGCGCTAGGCGAGACCCTCACCGTCTCTGTGGTGCGGAAGACTTAGACGCTTGCGAACCAGAAGCCCAATGCCTTCGAAGTCAAGCTGTACAAAATCGGCGACCTGTTCGCGTTAGTCGAGACCCTCGTCGTCTCTGTGAACCCTCGTTGCCGTAGGTCTTTTCGACGATGCCGTTGTTGTGCGCGGTAGTTGAAGACGTAGATGCTTCCGGACTAGAAGCCCAACGCATTTGAAGTCAGGCTGTGGCAGCATCGGCCACTTCTTGGCGCTAGGCGAGACCCTCACCGTCTCTGTGATGATGAAGACTTAGATGCTTGCAGACCAGAGCCCCAGCAGCTTCAAAATCAAGCTGTGGTAACATCGGCGACTTGTTGGCGCTAGGCGAGGGGACGCACCGTCTCTGTGACGATGAAGTCTTGGACACCCTCATGCTGGCGCTAGGCGAGGGGACGCACCGTCCCTGTGACGATGAAGTCTTGGACACCCTCATGTTGGCGCTAGGCGAGAGGATGCAACGTCCCTTTGGTGATGAAGATTGGGAGGCTTGCCGAGCAGAGCCACTTCATCGCCCACCAAGGATACACACCATGGATTCGAGGTAGATTGATTAGGGCCATCCTGAAGCATGGAGCCATTGCAGACTCCAAGAGGAACCGCCCGGGCATTCAAAGAATGCAAATTCACCAGTGGAATGTTCCATCTGCCAAAGTGCAGTCAGATGATGACTTTGGAAAGGCAAAGCCAGATCGAGCACCGAGGTTCGTCATCGGCCTGGACATGGGATCGTCGAGTCCCAGTCATCAAAGGTCTTCTCAGCACCATGGCGATGCGCCTTGCCTGACCGCCACTCCTCTCTCATGACGACAAAGGGGTGTACCATACCGTTGTTGTCAACCTCCCACTCGAAATCTTCCGTGTACCACCGGACCTCGACGCCCCCCAGCATAGTACACCCGTATGCCCTCGTCTCCAGAACGATGTCGTTCTGAATCGCTGCCAGCTCTTCGCAATCAAAAATTCTATATGTATAAAGATAAGAAAAGTGGGACAAGTGGCTTCTTCTCTTCTTCCGCCTGCGAGCATGTCTCGCATTCTGCCTCTTCCGTTGTTACCGAACATCAAGCATGAAGTCTTGCCAGACCATTCATCGTGATTTCCATAAAGTAGCCAGCATCTTGCTCTTATGCTCCGGCCCAGCCGCAGCCTTTGCTTAGTCGATCTTTCTGCGCTCACCGGACCGTTGATGGTGATCTCCATAAGGGGGCCACCGTCTTACTCATGTGCTTCCGCCCAGCCGCAGCCTTTGCTTAGTCGATCTTTCTCCGCTTACCAGATCGTTGATGGTGATCTCCATAAGAGGGCCAGCGTCTTGCTCTTGTACTCCGACCCAGCCAACAGTGCTGTTTTCAGATTTAGGCAAGCTGCTGCTCTTGCGAATCGTGGGATTGGCTTGGTCTGCGTTTGGCGCAGATCCAGTGGGAGACGAAGGGGGAGGATGAGATATTGGTGCAGCAGGCACTGGAGGCGCAAGCTGACCGTGACAGGCCGGTTTAGTGCCGCAGCCTTTGCTTAGTCGATCTTTCCGCGCTTGCTAACTTCCAGTGGACTTTACATGTGCCATTTGTCGTGGGCGGTGGTGCTGCTCTAGCATAAGATCTTGAACCATTCTCTTGATCGTGACCGTTGAAAAGAGGTCCAAGGGAAGGAGATGGAAGTTGAGGACGTGGTCCAGTCTGAGCTTGTGGCCATTGGAGTCCAGAAAACAGCAAGAGATTGTAGACACTTGGATGTAGAACCTTCGGTCGTGAACATCTAAATAGTCAGCCAATGACGGGGCCAGGAGACTGCAGGTCTCCCTTACCTGCGGTGGTAGCTGGCGAGGGCCTGCTGACGCTGGCTGCAAGTGACTCGGACCTCTTGATTGTGGCCGGGCTTGCATAGAGAGAGATTTTCCATTGGCTTAACCTTCAAATCGGCAGCCGTGCGATGAACAATTCCGACCTCGCCGAACGATCTCTTGCCAACCTTGGCTATTGTCACGTCGTCGAGGACGCTTCTTTTGCTGCTCGCAATAGGTTGACACCATGCAGGGCTCTGAAAGTCATGTTGAAATCTGACCAACGCTAGCTCTGAGCTCCAAGGCTCGAGGCGAACGACACCGAACCACGGCTGCACTGAGAGCAGGTCTGACGCCGCGTAGCAGATATAAGAGTAAAGAATAAGATATGTACAAGTAATGTATATGTATATAAATGTCGGTTGCTAAAGAAAAATTCGCTCGTGGCGATCGGAAAGATGGAGACAGTCGAGCGTCCGTTCTTAAGCTCAGCCAGTCATCTTGCCCTTCGCCTCGTCAGAGTGTCTCCAGGGTCTTCACTGGCTTCAATATCTCTACAGCGCACGGGATTCATCATTCTACAATGTCATTACTACTCCTAAAGCGGGTTCTAGAGCACGTTCTCGCATTGTCCTACTGAATCAATCTGAATGTCAGAGTGTCTCCACGCTCTTCACTAGCTTCAATATCTCTACGACGCACAGGATTCACTATTCTATTATGTCATTACTACGCCCAATTCGGGTTCTAGAGCATGTTCTCCCATCAGCTTATTGAATCAATAGGCTTGTCAGAGCCTCGCCGTCCTCTTCACTGGCTTTGGGAGGTTTGCCTACTTATGATATTCATTATTCTAAGTCATTCTTATACTTAACGCAGGATTTAGAATTTAGAGCGTGATCTCGCATCGTCTTACTGAATCAGTAAGTTTTTCAGAGCGTCGCCACCCTCTTCACTAGCCCTGTAAGCTTTACTTTCAGACTCATGATCATTGTCTATCATTTCTCCTAAGGCGGAACCTCGTTGGTGATCTCGCATCGATTGCCTCGAGCACAGCACCCTCTTCACTTTCCTTAAGGGTTTTGCCTTCTCATGGTATCTATAATTCTACTCTGTCATTTCTACTCCTAACGCAGGGTCCAGAGCGTGATCTCGTATCGTCTTACTGAAACAGGAGCCTTCTCACGGTATTCACTCAATATTCTAAGTCATTCCTATTTCTGACGCAGGGACTAGAGCGCGATCTCGCATAGTCTTACTGAATCAATAGACCTGTCAGAGCCTCGCCGTCTCCTTCACTAGCCTTGGGCCTTCTCATGACATTCATCATCCTTGTCTATCATTTCTCCTAAGACGGAATCTAGTTGGTGATCTCCCATCGATTATCTCGAACAGTAAACCTCTCAGAGCGCAGCATCCTCTTCACAAGTCTTGGGAGCTTTGCCTTTTCACGGTATCTATCATTCTACCCTGTCATTTCTACTCCTGACGCAGGGACTAGAACGTGATCTCGCATCATCTATCTAAATCAATAGGCTTGTCGCCTTATCACCTTCTTCGCTGGATTTGGGAGCTTTGGCTTTTCGTAGCATTCACGATCCTAGTAGGTCATTTCTCCTAAGGTAGGGTCCAGGGCATGGTCTCGCGTCGATTATCCTATTCAGTAGATCTCTCAGAGCACGGCACCCTCTTCACTAGCGTTGGGAGCATTGTCTCCTCATGACATTCATACTCCTTGTCTGTCATTTCTCTTGAGGCGGAATCTAGTTGGTGATAAGCTTTGCCTTTCCACGGTATCTATCATTCTACTCTGTCATTTTTACTCCTGACGCAGGGACTAGAACGTGATCTTATCGTCTAAATCGATATAGGAGGCCCATCAAACCCTCGCCACCCCCTTCACCTGCTTTAGGAACTTTGCCTTGTGAAGGTATCCATAATTCTAGTCAGTCATTCATACTCCTGAAGCGGGGTCAAGGGTGTTTACTCGTATTGTCATGCTAGAGATCACGCCTATCAGAGCATTATTGTCCTCTTCACATGCGTTAGGAGCTTTGCCTTGTAAAGTATCCATAATTCTAGTCAGTCATTCATTTCCCTGAAGCGGGGTCGACAGTATAATTTCCATCATTATGCTATTAATCACGCGTATCAGTGCACAGCCCCTCTCTTCACTAGATTACATGACTTCGGCAAGTCACCGTATGCATTATTCTGGTAGCTGTTGCCTGATCAAGGGTCTATTCAAAGCATTGACGCCGGACCCAACCGCTCGGAAGACCCACATATCATCGATTTCACAGATATGGTAACTTTTACCTGGTCAAGTGTATACCCCTGTGTTGTCATACTGTCAAGGCGAGCCTATCAGAGCATTCAGCAACATCTTCACTGTATTCGCTTTCCTTCAAATCTCACATTATTCACCATCTCGTTGAGTCTTTTGTCCTCCTGACAGCAACTCCCCTAGTGATCTTCGTATTGTAAAGAGCTATCCTTACTCATTGCCTTGTTTTTCATCGTCATACTATAAATATAAACCTATCAGAGCGTTAGGCAGCCCGTTCGCTAGTTTCAGGTGCCTTGATATCTCATATCATTCATTATACCATTCGGAAATTAGTCCTCCTGACTTTCGATTGCCTCGCTCCCGTGACCCTCCTATTGTAGGCGGGATTCGGCAAGCGGACGATCATCGTCACGTATATATAAACCCCCAACATTCCACCAACACCGAGATTCCTCAACCAACTTCAACATACACCAGGTGAGTTGTACTCAGTCCCTTTGCCCATTCTTTCCTTGTCACTCGTGTGTTTCTACCTCGCATGCATGCTCATGTATACCATAGAATCACGACGACCACCACCATCAATATCAATACTATCACCAGAACAACCATCGCCTCGGTAAGTCAGATTTAGGCCCTTGCAGCCATCCCTCCCTACCCACCCGTCTCTCCCAAAGCATACTGATCATCATCCAGCCGCCACACCTCCCATCACCACCTCCACCACCTCCACCACCACCACCACCAAATTTTTTTTTCTGTACCAACCATGTCTCTCACCCAGCTTCTCGCCTCCGCCCCTGCCCCCACCCCCTCCGCCCCCCTCGACCCCACCGACTTCTCCGCCCTCCGTCCCTCCCGCCAGCGCCACATCTGGCGAAAAATGAGGTATATCCTCATCCGCGCCGACTCCCACACCCCCGCCCTCGTGGCGGACTACCGCGTCACCACCTACCTCCAGCTGGAGGCATGGTTGGCAAAAAGGGCGGGGAAGGTGACGGCCGCGAAGCGGCAGAGCATTGAAAACGAGCTGTTGTTGCATTTTCGCATGTTGGTTGATGATGAGGACTTTTGGGTGTGGCCCTTGCGGCCTGAGGATGCGGCGCTGGGGTTGGTGTTGGCTCGGACTTGGGGTCGGGTGCCTGCGCCTCGTCCGTGGTTCCTTGCTCGGCAGGGGATGTGTGCTGGGGGGATTCCCTTCCCTTGATTGCTTTGGGTATGTGCTGTGATCTTGTACTGTCGTCAGACTTTTTGGTGAGTGTTTGCTGATTGTTGGTTTAGCAATCACTCTGAGTGGCCGGGCCTTGGGCCTGACTAAGGCGGGCGGCCTTGGGCTTTGTTGGAAATCAGTATCAGCCCTATATGCTTGGCATGGACTACAAATAGCCAACGTGTCCATAGCTAGACAATTAACCGTTCCATCAATACTCAATAGGTTATAAGCCCGGGTTCTGCGTAACCTGGGAACCGCATAAATCGCATAGCAAGCTTTTTACTAAGACTTAGTATTACTCTGGAAGAAATATTCCTAGAACTATTTATAATAGATACTATTATATCTAACTATTATAAAATTTAGAATCTTAAGGGTATTAAGAACTATAAGTTATAGGAGATTATTATAAGGGTATTACTTATTATTAATAGCGTATTTAAGGTTATTAGACTAGAATATAAACCGCTAACTAACTCTAACTTACCTACTACTAGAGGAGTAAAACTACCTATTAAGGAGGGGGATAAGGATAAATAGGAAAAGTATATTAATCTAGAGGAGCAAGTACTCGCCGCTATTTATATTACTATATCGCCGTTAGCTTATAATATAATTATAACTCTAATAATAGTAAAAGAAATATAGGCTAAATTAAAGTTATTATATAAGATAGACTCCTACGCTACTAAGAAAGTAATATACTTTACCTTATATAAGCTTTATTTAAATTAATTTAAAGACCTTTATAACTACCTTACTAAATTTAAGAAGTATATAAATAAGCTCTTATAAATAGGGAGTCTACTAGAAATAGATTACTAGATAGTAGTCTTTAAGAGGGGCCTACTAGATAAGATAAAGGAAGCGGTTTATACTCTTACTAAGATTACTTAATCTAGGAAGGAGTTATAAGATTTTAAGTATATTATTATATTATTAGTTAATAGGTTTATACCTTTAAAGATTAAAGAATCTAAGGTATTTACTAGTAATTTTAGTAAATAGCTAAAATAAGGCTAATATTAAAATAAGCCTAGTAATAAAAGCTAGAGTAATAATAATAATAAATATATATTCTATAACTATTAGTATAATATAAAAGACTACTAGTATATTAATTTAAAGCTAGGACTAGAAGGATTTATTCCTAAAATAAAGAAAGAGCTAGAGGTATAGAATAAGTAATAGTATTAAGGTAGAGGTCCTAGTTATTAATAAAGTAAATAAAACTAGGATAAATAAAAATAGGATAAATCCTATACTACTCGCTTTAAGTATAGCTTATAATATAATAATAAGACCTATAAGATTATTATCGACTTAGGGGATTAAGAGTATACCTTCTAAGACTAATCTAAGTTTATTAACTATTTACTAGTCTAGAACTATATAGTATTAAGACTAACTAGGGGTAAATTAATAAAAGTTAAAGGGATTAGAATAGTATAAATCCTAGTAATTATTAATAATAAGGTCAGTGAATTCTTACTAACTAATATTTATTACGTACTAAATATTAAATATAACCTCCTATCTATTATATAACTAGACTTATAAGGCTATACGTATACTAGTAGCGGAGGAAAAAATATATTCTATAATAAATAAGGCGAGGAGGTATTATAGGCCTTCCTATATAACTATACCTACTAGCTAGAGACTATATAGACCTACTAGATAAGGGTATTCCGCCTTAAATTAATAGTCCTAGCTAAGAATAATGCGTCTTAGACCTAATAGTATAAGAGATATAGATACGTTAGTATAGAGGCTATAAAAGCTATAGTACGTGCTACTAACGTCGATTATAAGGCCGCTAACCGCTTATAAAAGTATAAGAAATAGGAACTATATAAGAGTTGCGTATTAGGGAAAATAACCCGAATGCCCTTATGGTTACTAATGCCTAGAGTTACTATCCCTAGCTAATACTGGCATATCGACCTGGCGTTAGTAAGCCATGTGACCACCCTTAGGGGGTATACCAACGTGATGGTATCTATATGCGAAGTAATAGGGTTTACCTAAATAGATTATATGACTAGTCGGGCTGAGTTACCACAAAAACTCGAGTTCCGAATAAAACATTGGAAAAACCAGGGGTACAAAACGGCCTTTATTCGAAGCGACAATGAACTAGTCCAGGGCCGCAAATGTCAACATGTCCATAGCTAGACAATTAACCGTTCCATCATAGTATTCAACAGGCTTTAGGCCCCTGCTTTTTTTTTTATGTAGCATTAGCTACATACCATCTTGTTCTTCTTCGGCAATGCTCAGTCCCAGTGATAGTGTATGCAGTGTCTAACCTGAAGCCCAATGTGATCCAGATGTACCAATGTAGCATATCTATCATGTCAAGACATGTCTACATGACTGGATCTTTGTTTGATCCTGTACTTCCATTGCAACAACCACCACTTATAATGTGGTCGCCATCCAAGCCCAACCACCAGAGTCTTTCTCACTTGATTCCTCCCCACCGCTTACTTACTTCCTGAACTCCCTTCTCCATCGCCTTTTCTCTTCCCTCCGTAGACATGTTGCTTGAGTCCTCGTGATCGTCTTCAATGCCACATTTCAGCTCCTCCAGATGTCTTAGTCCATCAACGATCCCCTGCAGAACCGATAATTGACAAATCCCCAACACCTTCCTGATCAGTGGCCTCGTCCCCAATGATGTATACCATATCTCTTTCAGTCCAAGTGCCAACATCTAGATCTTGGACGTATTGGGCGAAGAAACCGTCCAGAGAGGAGAGATTGTAGCGCTGATTATAGTTTTGAAGCTCCTCCATTTCTTTGCCATTGAATGCCGTAGATGTAGGTTTTGGTTTGGGCGCAGGTGGGTTTGGAAATGGGTAGGGAACAGGTTGAGACATCGTCGTAGAGTGTGTAGAGGCGAGAGTTGAGGTGGAAAGGTATCTGACACTGTCTTAGATGTGTTAGAAGGGCGTTTAGTCTGATAGTATTATGCTTTGAAGGAGGGAGGGTTCGTTACTTTATAACATGTTCTTCGGGAATGAGGCCGAGCGTCTTCGGGAAGGTTCTTTGATGGTTTTCGTGGACGAGAAAGGGTTTGCTTACAACAAGTCTGTTCCTTCTCGTAGACATTCTCGTGGGATGCCCCTCAGAAGCCTGGTGTTATCTTGGACGATGTCAGACAAAGAGACTTGAGCTGCTGCTGATGATCACCGTAGCGAGCGTGTTTCGATTGCTGGACAGCCTGGTGGGAAAGCAATAGTCTCATTTCAAACCCTGACAGCCATTATTGAGCCTTCCTTTGACCTTTCCCTCCTGGCACGACTTCCGATACTCCTTGCTCTTGTAGCCAATGTTCTCCCGTAAGCCTCATGATCGGAAGGCTGTCATTTTGAAAGCATCTTTCCATTTTCGTAGATATCAACGGACGAATGCCGGCTTCAAGAGTGACCGCCAGAGGAAAGTTGATCTCGTCAAGGCTCTTGTATCCATCTCTTCCCCACAAGCCCGTAGGCATAGCAAGACACCAGCTCCGTCATCTTAACAGCATCTGTTCGTTCCCGTAGACAGGAACGGACGAAGGCAGGGTTAGATGAGGACCGCTAGAGCAAGAATAAGTATGCAAAAGCTCTTGTAAACAAACAATTTCCCCCCATAGGCCTGCCGGTACAGGGGGCAGTCATCTGAAATGCATCTGCGTTCGTCTTAATAGCCTCTATCCGATCTCGTAGGTGTTGGCGAATAGGACTGGCGTACGGAAGTGGTTGCTAGAGGAAGACCAATCTCGTCAGAGGCGCGGAGGAGGTTAGGAGGAGAGGGAGTCGCTGCTGATTCTATCGCTATTCAACATCGGATGATTAGTTCCAGGAATGAAGAGTACGGGAAAGACGGGGATACTCTCCCTAGAACCCGGCGGGGAAATACTTAGATGTTTGCTTTCGGTTTGCTGAGACAAACGTGTAAACGGCTTGCGTTGATTGTTGTTTGCTATTTGCTGCGAACAGAACGCTGCTTGGCAGGAATTTCTAAACCCAGTACAAGCTACTTAGTTCTGATGCATTCTAGGAGAGAAGATGTAGATACAAGATCAATAGTTGGAATTTAGACGTCAAGACATTCATGGGTGGGGATCTAGAGACATCTATTTTGCCTCTCCACAGCTAGAGGGCCTGAGCCGATGTAAAGCCAACAAAAGTCGTCCTTTACAGTGTAGGAGCCAGTCAATTGTAAAATTATCGTTGGTTACAGAGAATCTGGTAATCTAATGCTAACTATATCAAATGAAATCATAAAGATCAATAGCCTAGTATACATATCCACCACCCAGTCGATCTTGCCATACCGAGATCCGTCTATCCACATCATACCAGGCTGTAGTCACCATCATAGAATCCTTTCTTTCCCCAGATCTAATTGCCCTTCTCGGTCATGAACACCCCATTTCAATAACCATCGCTGCTCCCAATCCCTGCCATGAAAAGTTGGGAACCGTATCTGGATATCCAAGCCCGTACATCGCTACTATTTTGTAGTATTTCTCTTCCTTATAGTAGCGGCAAGTGGAGAGATCGAGCACGGCGCCATTCCTTCGATTTTATCAACTCTTCCAAAGCTTTTCTCGTTCCCCTATCCACTGCCAATATACGCTGTACTCGTTGACGGACTGCATCCCACAGCATCCTTTATTTGAATAGGCTTTGCTATCTTCCAAGCCGTCTCCTTTATTGGCCAATCCTTCGCTATGAATAAAGATCAATAGTGTCGTTCTTGTAGGTGGAACAGTCCAAGAGCCTCTCAGCCTTCACCAAAGAATCAACTTGTGTATTGCGGGGCGAGTTGATCGAATAGTAGCACGCTGTGCAAGTAAATTTCTCCGAGGTAGTCTAGATATAAGTGTGATTACGACTAGCCTTTCGGGAGTAGGTTAGCCGTAGATCAAAGAAGAGGAGTCTGCTAATCGAGGAAAGCCTGTTACTGTTAACAGTCATGCCTCCCCAGAAAACCATTCTTCTTCACATGTTCAGAGAGCCCGAACATACATGACTGGAATTCTGAATTGCCCAAGCTTACAGGGCTCCCATACCATTGGACCTGCCGCTGAAAACCTCTCATCCGTTGAGCCCGAGCACGGCACCAGAGTGGCTGCTTAGCGGTCAAACAATGTTCTCTTCACACAGGCGTTTTTCTTGACCACTATACGTGAGTTGGCACAGCACCAGGTGTGAGTGAGATTTTCCGCGGCGATTTGGATCTGAAGGTGGCTCTGAAGGAGTTGCGTAACCCTAACGTTGTACGAGCAGTGGCCTTCATAGAAGGGCATTCAAATGATGAGATGCATCTATGAAAGAGGTGATAGGGGATCCAGCATGGAGCTCGAGTCCAAGAAAGGTTGCTGTGGAAGATCGAGGGAAGTTTGGTTCAGGCGTGCTGGAAGAAATATTCAACATCGACATCAAGGCCTGGTACAATTGCCGCAGCGGAAGGTCCCCTGATCCTCGTAGCTCTGATTCCTCCAATGGGAGCTTCAGAGACCTCGATTTCCTCCTGACTAATGCTGCTGATCTGATGGGAAGGGGCTGTACTGCTCCTATTTTCGAAGGTTGGATCCGAACAGCGGAGAAAGGGGTAGGAGGACGGATATCCGGTTTGACCTGCATAGCGCCTGAAATGACTCTTAGTAGACCTGATTATTCCCCTCGTCGACTCCTTCTAGCTCTCTTCGACATTTCTGGTCAGTACTGTCTTCGTGTCAGAGATCCTCTGTTAAGCAACGGGAGAAGATGCTTCCCTAAACTCGGTAAAAGGAGACGAACGTCTGACTTCTTGCAAGCCATTTGTCGTCTCTTATCTTTCGATGCTGTGGTGCTGTTCCCCGAGGCAAGCTCCACATGTACACGGGCATTCTTAGAATTATGTCTTGGCTGGAGGCTGGAAATACAAGCATGGTGACCTTGCGAGGTGCATCGAACCGATTTCGACATTGGCGTGCTGCTGTGGCCTTATAGACATCTAGATCCAGTATGTATTGAGATTTGTGGCAGATGTTGAGAGCAGAGACGCGATCAAAGTGAAAGCAGATTCCCGTCAGCGATTGCGCTTTCGGTCACTTGCATGTTTGCTTGGCACATCCATCTGAATCACGCCCAATTCCTTTGTTTGCCATACATGTATCTAGCCATGGTCTAGTCTAGGTATTTACTTGATTAAAAGATGTAGGTATCATTCCTCTCACCCCCAACTCCTTTGTCTATGATGTATGTATCCATCTATGCTCTGCTATGAGTCCAAAAGGCCCCCTATCGAGTCGTCAACCATACCCTTCTTATCATCACAGTTATGCACCTCATCGAAAGACCGTATAACGTACTGGGAGTGTTCCTGGTTGTAGGCATTGCTGTTTGTAGAGAGATCGACGCTGCTGTTTGCAGAAAGATAGACACTGCTGCTTGCTGAGAAATGAGAATTCCGTCCTCTTAGCTAGCCCAATGGCAGCGGCCTGCGCGAGATCCAACCGAATACAGTTTCGATCTCCAAAGCCTCCTTATTTTTCCCAGTCTTCACGTCTTCGTTGTGGGTCCGATTCCAACCTGCTAATACCTTCCAGACAGCCATCTCCATCTTGATATCCTCCAAGGTCGGCGTCATGTCCAGGTGCTATACAGAATACGATAAGGGCAAAATCTCTGGTATCAATTATCCAAACTCAAATAGAAGCAGCTGTCAGCATATTTCCACTCGGTCATGTACATATCTGCTTGATGAAATGATATGATTGCTTCTTTCTAATTATCGTCTCTATTTGGAACCGTCGCTCTTCCATGTAATCAGCTGTGAAGACGTCTATGATAAACTTCTTGATAGACATCTTATGGTACTAGATTATACATGCCTCTCCTGTCATCCCCATTACGTACCTCATTGAGAATATGAAACTTGGAGTGTGCACGCTTCCTTCGGATCCTCTCTATCCTGCGTCCTGATTTCCTCCAGCGATGGTGTCAGGCTCCAGTACCATGCAGGAGGTGATGAGGCGAGATCTCTGGTATTGATTTCCCACGCTCTTGTAGAGACATCGGATTTGGAGTGTGCATGCTTCCTTCGGGCCTTCGTCTTCTTCTCCATCTTGATTTCCTCCAGCGTTGAGGTCATGTATCCATACCATACGACAGTCGAGGAGAGCGAGATCTCTGGTATTGATTGCCCACGCTCTTCAGGAGAAATAAGACTTGGAGTGTGCATGCTTCCCGGACCCTCCCCTTCTCCATCTTGATTCCCTCCAGCGTTGGTGTCATGTATCCATACCATGCGAAAGAGGAGGCGAGTTTTCTGGTATTGATTGCTCACGCTCTTGTGGAAACATCGGATTTGGAGTGTACATACACCCGCATCCACAGCCACACCACTTGGAGTGTGCATGCTTCCGCATGCAAAGCCAGTCCGCCTCAACGCACCATGGGGTGTAAAGAAGTGCACAATCAAGTCGTCCAAGATTAACCCTTGACAGTTGAAAATAAAAGAATGAATATGCAATCAGACGTGACAAAGACAGTCCGCCTAAATAGGCAGTCGTAACGCCAAGCAAGCATGCATGTGACCAAGTAGGAACACACCGGCAGCATGCTGTAAAGACGCGTATAACCAAGTATCGATCAATGTCTGGCTGTGCTCCCTGGCTTGTAGATATCTTGGTGAAGACGCTGATGAGCCAGCGCGTACAACGAAGTATCGATCAATGTCTGGCTTTGCTTCTTGGTTCGTTGACATCTCGACGAACCAGCCGCCGAGTCACGCTCATAACCAAGTATACATCAATGTCTCACTTCCTCCTCCAATTCGCTGACACCCTGCTCTGTTCAAGTTTGTCGAGTTTCAAATGGATGAGAAAGAGAAGTATCTTCTGGGGGAACAGCAGTACTAATAGTACCTGGGTTCCCCTGATCACGACTCTTCCTCACTATGCCATAGCCTAACAAATCGATGAGGTGTCAAAACAAGGACCAATCAACGTCTGGCTTTGCTCTTTGGTTGGCCGATATCCTGGCGGACTTTCGTGGACAGACGTGTATCGATCAAGGTCTGACTTTGCTCCTTGGTTGGTTGACATCCCCCTGACAACCAAGCACAGGTATAACCACGTCTCGATCAATGTCTGGCCTTGCTCTCTGCCTAGTTGACATCCCGCTGAGCCAGGCGTCGAGGCACTTGTATAACCAAGTATCGATCGATGTCTGGCTTTGCTCCTTGGCTGGCTGGCTGTCTGACCCTTCTGCCAGCGTAGAAATAACCAAGTATCGATCAATGTCTGGCTTTGCTTCTTGGTTGATTGGCACATCGACGGACTAGCCATCAAGGTCCGTATGTAGGTTGCAGCTTTCAACCCTTAGAGTGAGCCGAATTTTCTTGTCTGTCTAGATGTGTACGATGACAACCAAGCATCGATCAATGTCTGGCTTTGCTCCTTGGTCGACTGGTTGGTTGGCATCCCTTCCCGCCAGCCAAACCTAGGTATGACCAAATATCGATCAATGTCTGGCTTTGCTTCTTGGTTGATTGGCACACCGACGGACCAGCCATCAAGGTCCGTATGTAGATTGCAGCTTTGAACCCTTAGAGTGAGCCGAATCTTCTTGTCTGTCTAGATGTGTACGATGATAACCAAGCATCGATCAATGTCTGGCTTTGCTCCTTCCCTTGTTGACACCCCACTGGACCAGCCGTCCAGGTAGTCTGTGCAACCAAGTATCGATCGTTGTGTGGCTTTTCTTTTGGTTGGTTGACATCCCAGCCAGCCACGGCGAGATGTATAACCAAGTATCGATCAACGTCTGGCAATGTTCTTGCCAGAAGAAAAGATTCACTGTAGTTGGAAGTGCTATCAGGTGTACCCAGCATATTCAACAGTGCTCTTGTGGAGGATCTGCCCGGTTTTGCAGATTTTTCGAATGCATGGAAACTTCTGAAGAGTGGTGGATTCCAGGAGATTTGGAGGTGTGGATTGGAAGAGAGGAGTTTTGTGAGGATGTGTGGAGGCTCGGTTATTTTGAACTGATGGTTTTGTAGATTTGTAGAGGATTGTCGTGTTCTGCACCTTGCTGGCTTGTGATCTCTGGCGATTGGGTTTCGCTCGACGGTGATTGCGTGAAGATTTCGGAAGAGTGGTAGGCTGGAGAGGATTGAGGGTGGTCGTCTGAAGACCAGGCTTGTGAGATGCTATGGCATTGGGGTTGGCTGATCGTCGCACTTTGTCAATTTGTAGAGGGTTGTCGTGTTTTGCACTTTTCTGACGTGTATTCTCTGTTGACATGATGGTCGCCTCCTGCTGGGATGGTTGTAGATCTGTCACTGACGGTATAGACGTGAATTCAGCTGCTGATGTTGGGTTTCGAGGTGACTTAAAGTTGATTGTTAGATGGGTGATGATGATTTCCAGTGTGTGATCGTTTGAAATCGACATTGTACGCGCCAAGACTAATCGGCTCCTATGATATACCGCAAGCATTTGTCCGCGGGTGTCCCCTTATGAAGGACCTCCTAGAGGAATTCATGGGCAGGATCTATGTCAGCTGCAATAAGGGAAGGGGAGAGAGGGTGTCTATATGTAAGGGTTGGGATGCAGCATGATCTCGTTCTATTGTCGGACTCGACTGTTAGTCGACAAGCACAGACGCAGTCTCAATGCTTAAAGGCAGTCAACGGAACATGATGATTCGTATCAAAGAGGCAAGCAGCTGTATCAAAGTGTCAGGTTGGAACAAGATTATGTCTTGCCTCTACAATCCACTGTCGTAGCTGAACAGCAGAGCCGTCGGCCACATCACCGCATGCGGTCATCAAAGCATGAAAGTCTGCATCAAACAAGCAAGCAAGTATCTTCATTCATGTCTCCGCACCTATCGTATCTCAAGAAAAGGAAAAAACATCATGTCTCCCCAAGCCCCCAGCCACCTCCAGCATCGCTTCCCTACTTCCTCCCCCTAGCCCCCCTCACCAATCCCTCCGTATGCAAAAACTGCCTCACAATCCTACTTCCCACCATCCCCTCCATAACCCTCACCCACTCCTCCAACAACTCCACCATATCAAGAAACTGCTGTACTAAATTGGTGCAGGACCCGGGACTCGTTGGCTTCCTCGCTTCGAATTTTTTGAAGCATTTTGCCATTCTCTTGAAATGGCTGGTTCGTTTCTTCTGCTCCTCCCATTTGGTGATCCAGAACTTGAGGGCAGGATGGGTGGTGGGAGAGAGGCCGCGAGCGATGGCGTGTTCGTAAAGGCTGAAAACCTTGGTTGCGGTTGTGAGGAGGGGGCCGACGCGGGCGTAGGCTTTGGTATATCGCTTGCTGTGGGTGATGGGGACTGGAATAGTAAGTCAGTGGGATTTGAGTCTATGTTGGAGAGTGTGGGACAAGGTTACGGAAGTAGCGGTATTCGCGGAAGATATCACGGGTCTCCAGCGTATAGCTAGACATCTTTCTGGTGTTTGTAGGAGCTTTGCAGGTTGTTCGAAATCTTTGTCAGACTGAGTGGTGCGAGTATAGGGTCTAAAAGCAGGTGAGGAGAGCAATAAGTGTTGTTCATATGCTGAGCGATTATTCGATTCGATTCCATAGCATATGCCGAGGGACACCGATTGAATCTTACACCCGTAGGTGTGAGAACGAGGCAAAGGCAGACATGTGTAATAATAGATAGAGTTGTAGATACGTTATCCCTTGCTTTTAGAAGCTGATGCGTTTGCAAAGACATTCAGAGCATTGATTGAGAATCAGGCATATTAATCTCATCGTTAAGAGTAGATACGTTATATATAGCTTTCGAAGTTAGATACAAATGCAATGATAGATAGAGCAAGAATCCAAGTCTGGTATTTAGACCTAAATCTCATCATCGAATGCGTCATCTCTACCTTTGAGATGAATCACGAACGTATTAATAAAGAAAGTGACTCAAGTAAATCAGAGATATCATTGTTATCCTTAGGAGTAAATGTATAATCTTAGGCTTGGAAAGCAAATACAGCTGCAATAATACATTGACTATCAAGTATGAACGAGACATCTAGACCTGAGTCTTAGAGGTAAATTCCTTATCTCTCCCTCCCAAACCAGATACAAATCCAACACCAAACAAAGTAACAAGATTAAACCACACCCTTAGATCTCCCCCCCAGCCTCATCCCCACCATTGCAAGCCACCGTTCAGGGATTAGATATCAAGTAAGGTAGCAAACGAAGTTCATAATCACAAGCATCACGGAAGGGAGATCACTCATCATGGCAAAAGTCTGCGAAATCCCCGCCGGGATGATTGCCCTCAATGTTTGGGTATTAAAAAAAAACAAGGGAAAGAAAAGAAAGAGAAGAAGAAAAAACAGCAACCGCAGGCACCTCTCCTCTCCTCCCTCTCCCCCTCTCCTCCCTCCTCTCCTCCCCACTCTCATCTCCATCCCCTATAACAAGCATTAGCATCAGCATCGTCTCTCCCTCACCCAAGCCTTTTAGAAAACTCACCTCACCTCCACCTCCACCCACCACCACACTCACTCGAAATCAAAGATCTCCTGCTCCCAGATATCCCCCCCGTCCCAAACACAAGTACGACAAAACATGTCGTGGGTGACCTGCCAGCGCGGGCCCAAAGAACGGAGGACCCGGTGGTCCGCGGCGGAGAGGCGGGGCAGGACGAACAGAACCCATTGGATGGGGAGTGGGGGGGCGGGGAACGGACCGAGGAGGAGGCGCTGCCAGAGGGGGAGGGGGATGGGGATGGGGGCGGAGGCGGGGGCTGGGGGTGATGGTGGTGGTGATGGTGGTGCGGACACTTTGTGAGGTGAGTTAGTGGGGAGGTGGGTGTTTTGGGGGTGAGGTGCGTGAGGGAGAGGGGGTTTGGGATGTGAGGGAAGGGTGGAATGGGGTGTTTGGGACTTACTGTTGCTGCTGCTGCTGCTGTTGCTGTTGCTGTTGCTGTTTCTGTTGCTGCTGTTGCTGCGGTGGGGGCGGTGGCGGTGGTTGTGGGAGTGTTGGTTGAGTTGAAAAATAAGCGAGGAGTAGATTATTTAAGTAGAGGCCGTGATCGTGGAATTCGCTCTTCCGGAGCTAAGGCCCGAAAGGGATGAATGAGATATCACGGGAGCTGCCACTCCGCGCGTACATGTTCTCTGTATATCTATATAAGAGATAGTAAGGTGCGAATGAGATCCCACTCACAGCATTGTCATCGCTGGGAATCAAAGATTTAGAACGCTATGCTGTAGAGATTATCCATGGGATAGTGAGAGCTTGAGCAGAGAAAAGAAAAAGCCTGAATGATATATCTCTAGATTTACCACTCCACGCGAATAAATACCCTGTATATTTGTATAGGAGACGGTAAGACAAGACTAATACCCCTTCCACGTTACTCACCGTCGCTGACAATCAATGATTTAGCAGTCCATGCTATGCAGATACTCCATGGGTTAGAGAGAACCTAAGCCGAGAGAATAATATTCTCAAGAAGATAGTCCCTGTATATCCCTATAAGAGACAGTGAGGTGCTATTGAGATATCGCTTACGGTACTCGTCATTACTGGGAACCAATGATTCAGAACGCTATGCTGAGTAGATTATCCATGGAATAAAGAGAGCTTAAGCAGAGAAAAGGATGTTCTCCGGGCGCCGATGAGTATCAAGAAGAAGTGGAAGTCACTCATCATCGCCGCGAATCAATCATTTGCCACTCCATATTATGCAAATTAATCATGAAGTAAAGAAAGCTCAAGTAAAGAAAAACATTGTTCTCAATATCTCCGAGCGCCAATGAGGCCTAAGATAGAGGAGAGCAACGCAAGACACCCACGGTGAGAAGACCCCCCTTCAGTCTCTAGCATCTCCAGCTGCTCCTGCCCCCCGAGTTCTGATAGCTGTGACGGCTCCACCTGAGCCTCTTCTGGCATCCCTACTTGCTCCACTTCAGTCTGTACCGCGATCTCCAACTCCTCGTGAGCCACTTCTGGCATCTCTAGTTGTTCCACTTGAGCCTGTACTGGGATCTCCAGCTCCTCGTGAGCCACTTCAGGTACCGGTGACTGCTCCACTTGAGCGTTCTCAGGCATCTGCAACGGCTCCCCTATCCTCAGTGCTCTCACCCTAACTTCCACCGTACACGCCTGATCACACTTCTCCACCCTAATCATCAGCGACCGTCCCTCATTCATCTTCCTGAACTCATCAGAGGTACTGATCCTGACACGGGAAGACCACGCTTCTGGTCCACCAGCCGAATTGGACTCCCCCCTCGTGAACACTTCGCCGGCATGTATGTAGAGTTGGTTGAGATTGGAGGCGAAGTAACATACAGGTCCGCCTAGAATCACTAGGTAGTAATCCCAATGAACGCCGTTTGGACTGAGACATAGTGGTTGGGTGGACATGAGCTCTTTGAGAAGTGGAGGGAAGAAGCTGGTCGTCATGCCCTCTTGATAAGCAGCCGTAGTTGTCACAGCTCGGCGGGGTTGACGGCGAAGAGGATGAAAGTTATTGTAGGCATCGAAGAGCTCGGGACTGGCTTCCAGCTCTTGCTTCGACAAGATTATGAGATGTTGCTGGACAAGACGTTGAGTAGATTCCGCCGCCGACTTGGACTTGACAGTGGCCGCAGCCTCGATCGGTGGCTCACTCTCGCTTGTCGTAGATGGCTGAGAGTCCGGGACTGCTGATTGTAGGCAGGGGAAGCTGCGGGTGGTGGCTGCATTATGAGGTACTTCGACATCCGGAATCTCGTAGGTAAATTGTGCTCGGTACACTGTGGGGCCACCTACTGAACCGTTAGACCAGCAGACTCACTTAACGGTACGCTAATCCAACCTGCGAGCGTAGTAGATGGGTAATTCTGCATCTCACCTGTATTCATGATGACGATAGTGCCTTGCCCGGGGGTGTGGATCTGATGTGAACGTCGGAGGTGTACTTTTGGAGAAGAACGGAAATGAAGGTCTGATGGTGTAGTCTGTTTTGACGCACAAAAGGTAGCAGTCGGTGCTTCAAGCTGTAATTCAAAGAAGAAATTGGTCAAGTTGAGTGTATGCTTTGACAGCGTGCTTCGGGATCTAGTAGAGAGCAGGGAACTGATGGCTTGCGTTGACTGGTAGCACAGAGAAGAGCAGTCGCTGTCTTGGATTGTAATGCAGGGAAGAAACGGATTGTGTTGCCAGCCCAAGTGCCGCAGCAAAACGGAGCTAGTCGTAGATCAAGCTCCAAAATCTCAAACACGCAAACAACCAACCTGCACCCACCGCCAGGATCACCACCCACCACCTGGGATACTCCATCATCATCACAGATCTGTTTGAGGAATCATGATCATCTTCCTGGCTATTGGCTGGCGTTATAGCCGTTGGCAACTTCACGATCATGTACGACGCGTGGAGTTTTCTTTTCTCAGAGTGTCTGCTCACAACCTTACCACGCACTTACATCAATCTAGACAGGTCCACACTCCCTTCGATTATGAGATACTAAAGCTCGCGTCATGCTCCTGCAACGTAGACTCCTACAACCTCGCTACCATGGTTCACACTCACCTTTTTGTAGAAGGTATGAGCCGGTTGCCTTAGAGCAGCCAATGATCGTGTGTCTTGAGAATCTGAGGTAAATGCTCCCCCGGCATCATCACACTCTTCCACTCCCAGAGGACATACCTACCAACATAACAGGTCATTGATCATGAATCCAAGAGAAAGCAACAGCTGATGATGACCATAGGACTGAAGAACGTCCTTTGCAGAGCATTGCTGCCAAAGAGCCTTTGCACCTTCCCCCCCACTACGACTAGAACATCATCGACAGATAAGGGTATGGAATGCATGTCAACTCTATGCACTTCTCTACTCCTCATGCATATCATGCAGTCTTTACAGAGCACGAGAGATCCAAATCATCGTAAGTGTTTTGACAGCTGCTTACCTCACCTGAGCCGACTGACAGTTCTAACAGGACACTTGCTTCGCCATGTCTCAACCTTTACTAAGACTACGCTGGAGCCTGAGTCCTTTCAAGCTCTCCATGCCGTCCATAAGGGTACCACTGTCGGCTTTTGCAGTCAGGCAAAGCCTCAGAGATAGAGCGCTGCGTTGATAAAATGACTTGGTGATTTCGCGTTATGATCTTGGTCCTGACTGTACAAGTTAAGACACCCACAGACATTCAGCATTAATGGTGGACCCCTCGCTGACAGTCGACTAACAGCACTCAGGCTAGTCACCTCATCCAGCGAGGATAGCTCACTCAATGAGGAGAGTTCTACATCTTCCGACTTGCCAAACGCGTCAGCAAGAGCACCAAATACATCGCCCTTCAGTCACCTTCACGTATTCGATACCCAGGCTTGCGAGAGAGTCAAAAAGAGCTCAAGTCAAGTCCACACTCACCACCTCCTGTTTGCCACACACGTGCCACCACTCGGATCTGCTGTTACTTCATGTCCACTGAACATGCTGTAAGTCCCAGCCCTCTTGTTCTTCTTTACTCGAAGAGTTGAGAGATTATATATATTTATACACCACCTCGGCAACTTGCATCAGCGACCCCTTTGGTAGCACATTGTATATAAGCGTATCTAGGCCTTTGAACCATGCTGACATCGTTTCCAAGACAGATGAGAAACGAGCCGTTAGAGGCACTGCCCTTCGGTTTCTTATTTTGTTTGATTTTTTAAGATACCCTCTCCATCGCAGATCCTTTGACGAAGGGCCGCTACCTAGGAAGCAGCAGCCCTCCGTCTTGCAGATAGCTCGGACCCTGGGGAATGACCAGAAATCGAGGCCAAGATCATTGGCCGCTGCCAGTCCCTGTACCATCTAACATGCCAGACAACCGCGGCACCAACGATCACTCGAAGTCTACGTTCAGTGTTCCACTACAAGTCCTTCAGTAAGTATACCCCTACCAGCTTCCTGTCCAGCGATTCAAGAGATCTCGAGTCCCTCTCCAGTCCTCACCATGAGCGCCTTGTTCAAATGAGAGCTCTGCAAGAATCATCAGCCACTGTGGGACTTCCCTATACCAGTGTTTTCAGAAGCTGACAGCTGCTGTCCCATAGTAGTGATGGCTTCGACAACTTGGTAGATCCGTATGGGTCCATCAACGATTCACACCTCCGTCAAGACATGACTTGTCTGGAAGCAAGGCGGGAGTCTAAAACATTCAAGAGCCCGCTACAGAGGAAGCCTCGTCGAGAACATTTAGACACGGAAGAGTCTGCCTTACACAGCGACACAAGAGAACCTCGGCAAAAAGAACACTGGCTTGGCTTCTAGCTTCCTACCTTCCAGTGCTGTCGAATGGTGGTGAGTAGGGCTTCCCTTCTACTGAATTCCTTACTAATTGTCATAGATGCGTATGCCAAATTCTCTACATGCATCTACTTTCGACTATACCGTTTGCAAAGAAAAGCATAGTCCGATGATATCAAGCTTGTCACCACTTGAGTCAGATGACCAACAATGCCAACACTTTAAGACTATGACTTTCACCTTTCGGCGGCGGATAGCTCAACACAATGCTACCAGTAAGGTGGGCAAGAGCGACAGCCAGAGAGAAAATCCCATCTGGAGCACTCACCAACTGAGGTTCTGAAGGTTACCACAAGCTTGATGTGGGTTGGCACACAGCCAGCTACCCATCTACAAGCGTAAGTATGCTCATCATCTGTACCTGCATGACTTGTAGCACAAGTGCACTGCGTATGAGACATGATGTTGTCGAAGCACAAGGCTTTCACAAGGTATGAGCATTTGATCTTTCGTTCGAAGACCCACCAGCTCACCATTGGCTAGGATCGTGCAACGGTCCGATGGGATCGTCACATCAAGCATCAAATCCTTCAGGCTCTTGATACAACGAAGGTTGTTGGCATAGTGCCTTCATTCCAGCTTGTTCTGCACAGTCTCATTGGCATTCAATGATCAGGTTTTGGTGATCTTGTGGAGTCGGAGGCCCAAGTGAGGCTTCCTTGAGATCCATGACGAAGCTCTGATGAAGATCATTGCAGACTTCAGTTCATGTACGTATCGATGTCCGTACTACTCATGACTCTCACTGACTCCTTCCAGAGGCCCATTGCACAGCTCTTCCTCGACCTTTTCAGGCAAAGCTCACGAAGCAGACGGTGGATTCATGAAGCAGCTGGTGGGTTCATGAAACAATCCACTTCCATCAAGAGACATAGCTGACGTCCTTACCAGTTGGCAAGATTCATCTTGGGTGCGCAATCACATTAAACTAATTGGGTCAGGCCATGCACGCTTCCTCTGAAGAAAATAGGACGAGGCGATGGCCGCCCTGGCGATGAGCCGCAGTGTCGTGCCCATCGGGCTGTCAGTATATTTTGGGCACAAATCATAATGAGCACAAACTGACAATGACATTAGACCCCATTGGGGCTCCTGCTGGTCGTGGATATCAAAGTTGTGGTGGGCTGGGGGTCTCGGCATGGCTCCGCAAGGATATGGCCAAATCCCTCACAGTGCTGGTGGGTGTGGCCGCCCAGATCAATTACAAGGTGGGTACAATAGTCCTCCACCAACCGCTAGCGAATACCAGAGCCAAGCTGACGACGGCAAAGGGGGTCTCGTCTTTGAAATCGGACGAGACCCGACATGGCCCCACAAGGCTGTGGTCAGATGCTCCACAGTGCTGGAGGAGTGCCAGGTAGCGCCGGTGGATGCGGCCGCCCAGATCATGTCCAAGGTGCGTACAGTAGTCCCCCACCATCCGCTGGCGAATACCAGAACCAAGCTGACGACGGCAAAGGGGGTCTCGTCTTTGAAATCGGACGAGACCCGACATGGCCCCACAAGGCCATGGTCAGATGCCCCACAGTGCTGGAGCAGTACCAGGTAGCGCTGGTGGATACCAGAGTCAAACTAGCAGCGACGGCGGATGGGCTCTCGTCTTTGAAATCGGACAAGACCCGGCATGGCTCCGCAAGGCTATGGCCAAATGCCCCACAGTGCTGGAGCAGTACCAGGTAGCGCTAGTGGATACCAGAGTCAAACTAGCAGCGACGGCGGATGGGCTCTCGTCTTTGAAATCGGACGAGACCCGGCATGGCTCCGCAAGGGTATAGCCAAATGCCCCACAGTGCTGGAGGAGTCCCGGGTAGCGCAGGTGAATATAACCGTCCAGATCACAAGTAAGGTGGTTACGGTGCACCCTTCCCTAGCGCTGGTGGATACCAGAGCCAAGCTAGCAGTGAGTTCGGATTGGGTCTCGTCTTTGAAATCGGACGAGGGGACATAGAATCCCAGACAGACTTTGGCGAAACCAAACAGTCTCGATCGATGATGCTTGCAGGGAGGCTCCCAGTAAGGACTTTGGCTTTGGTGACGTCTTCCTCGCTCGCACTTCATGCAACGCAACATGCTAATACATACCACAGCGCACTGTCCAATCGAGTACCCAAAGTCAGATGTCCAGATTCACTCAGCCAAGCTACACTGCTACAATCTCAGCTGGCTGTTGCGCTCCCCTATCGTCATTGCATGAGATCGCGTCAAACATCCACGGCTTCGCCGAGCCAGATGGATGGGAAGATTTGCGCAAATTCACATCAACCATCCACGGCTTCGCTGAACAAGCCAGATGGGAAGATCTCCCACTTAACAACCTTCCAATTGACGGAGCTGAGGGTTTGACCATGGACAGTGCCATCAAAGCTCATCTATGGTGAGTCCAGAGGCCAAAACGGGATGGAGACGTTGCCAGATCAACACACTCATGACAAGAGGATAGCGCAATGTGGTCCCAAGACTTGCGCAGCATGGAGTACGTGAACCTGAACATCTCCCAAGATCTTTGCTGACTCTGAACGATCAGACGCCACTGACCTTGGCCCAACGGTTGCGGATTTTCAGCTGAAGCGGTCAAGGACAGCCTTGCTCATTGACAGCGACTCCAAGCTTCGCATGATTGCGCCCTTCCCCAAAATGATACATCCACCCAGGACTGGCTCTGCACTACCCACGCAGGCACTCATACGTCAAAGATCGTTGGTACAGCAAATAGCAGAGGGATTGGCACGTCTGTTGCAGAGCATCGGGTAATACATCGTAAGTATCCCTGCTTCGCTTCCCACTTCAGCATGACTGATGGCATTTCAGTAGCTCGGGCATCCTCTGCACAGCTGCTGCACACACGGCAAAGGGATGGAGATAGCGAAGCATTGAGGCTGTAGGTAAGAGCAAGAGCTGGATGACTGGGAGCACAATGATGTGTACGAGTAGCCTTCCATAATCCAATAAAAGCTGTCAAATTCAGGCCTCGTGCCAGGGTCCTGGAGGTATGACCATAAAAACTACTCACGGTGACGCTGTCGCTCGTTTTATCTGCGGGTCGTTCCAGTTGGCTCCCTATCCTTTTTATTCATCTCAACCACTTCAGTTTCGTCTGCACGACCTCTACCATATCATGTTTCGCTTGCCCCGTTGTGAGTCGGAGGAGCATGACTGTTTCGCTGACTTCTTCGGGAGTCGGAGGAGCATGTCTGTTTCACTTACTTCCTCGGGCGTTGGAGGAGCATGACTGTGGTTGGGGTCTGTGTGGTTCGTTTTCGTCGACTCTCTCTTTTCCATCCATTTCAACTACTTGGAGGCTCAGGTTTACCTGGGTCGCTCGGTCCTTGAGATGGATGTCGACAGATTATTTGTGCTTCGTGAATGTGAAGACGTTGTGGAACGGAATACTTTAGACTTCGCTGGTGCCCCTGGCATCACGGTTAAGTGCCATCGTTGGGCATCCGGATTGCCGAACCTGGCGACGACGGACCTAACACCATCAAAAAGGTGCCGAGCGATCAATCGCTGTCTCTGGCGACAAAAGAGCCAGGAGCTACACCTTCATTCCATGGCAGACTTTGTGTGTCAATTGAAGAGTGGCAGCGGATCTTTTTTTTCTTTTTTCATCCCTACCTCGCGCCATCCGACAAGCAATTGCTGTTGCTTGCGCCATCCGACGAGCAACAGCAGCGGCGGGAGCAACGACCAAGCTGCCGTCGATGTTGTGCTGAGTCCAAGAACAGATGGAATAATCGCGTCGAAGTGGGAGGGGCACCATTTCTTTCTGTCATCAAACGCCGCGTCAAGACTGTGAGTTCCAACTTGGGACAGACATTGCTAGGAAATGTGAAGCAGAAGAGGACGAGAAGTGGACAGGGGCTCGTCAGAGCGAGTCGTGAGGGTGTGATAGCACCGGTCGCAAGGGGTGCAAGAAACACCATCGCATGACAGCTTTTTGAAATTTTCGGAGGAATGGAAGGGGTCAAACCTCTGGGCCATCTATGGCGACTTTATGGCCCTTGCGCTATCCGACGAGTAACAGTAGCGGCGGTAGCAATAACCAAGCTGCCGCCGATGTTGTGCTGAGTCCAAGAACAGATGGAATAATTGCGTCGAAGCGGAAAGGGGCACGTCGGACAGGGTCGTGAAGGTGCAACAATCCTGTCAACAGCCAGCCCTGGGCGATTAAGACAAGGTTGATACCTCATTATTGAATACAAAGCTCGTGCTGCATTCAGCTGCATGTCAGCTTCTTAGGGTTCAACAGCATATCCTCACCCAGTCTCCAGATCTAGCTCGGCAGGGCGGTTGGGATCCCAAGAGGGCGAAGGTGACAGCGTTGTACACCACGCGCTTCCAAGGCCCTCATATTGGGGCTCTGAGAATCTCCTCCACTACAGGAGGGCGGCTCGTGGCGATATGAAGATTGAAGATTAATTACTAATCACTTTTGCTTGGTCGACGTCGGCCCTGAGCTTATACAGGACGTTCAACAGCATGTCCTCACTCAGTCTCCAGATCTAGCTCGGCAGGGTGGTTGGGATCCCAAGAAGGTGAAGGTGACAGCGTTGTAAACACGTGCGTTTGCAAGACTCTCATACCTGGGGCTTACTCCCGCTCGCCGTCAAGGTGATCTTAGGTGGTCCCCTGACTACAGAGGAACTCTTGATGCTTCCTGGGTAATGGAAGGGCTTGAACCTCTGGGCAATTTACGGCGACTTTTTGTTAGGAGACCGAGAAGCCGGCAGATACTGCGGATCGATGACGAACGTCATCTGGTCACCGATTCCTTCGATTCCATGAACCTGAAGGCTGAGCTGTTGCGAGGTATAAGCTGCGCATTCATGGATCCTACTGTTATACGAAAGGCCACAATTGACACCGTCGCCAAGTCCGATCCTCACAGCAACGGGCCTCCGAAGCACAGTTGCCGGAGATGATAGAACGAGCGTCAGAAGGCCACCGACTCCTTCGATTCCATGAATCTGAAGGCTGAGCTGTTGCGAGGTGTAAGTTGCACCTCCGAAGCACTGTTGCTGGTGACGACAGAATGAGCATCGGAGGTCACCGACTCCTTCGATTCCATGAATCTGAAGGCTGAGCTGTTGCGAGGTGTAAGTTGCGCCTCCGAAGCACTGTTGCCAGTGATGACAGAATGAGCGTCGGAGGTCACCGACTCCTTCGATTCCATGAATCTGGAGGCTGAGCTGTTGCGAGGTATAATTTGCGCCTCCGAAGCGCAGCTGCCAGAGATGACAGCACGAGCGTCATCTACAGCAACGTCGCGTCCCCTGCACTTGTGCACCCTGTGTACGGCAGCGTGCGTCTCTTGGAAACTACCCAACAGCAGCGTGGTCGCGTTCAGGGTCGCCCAGATAAGCTCCAACGGCCGATGGCCCACGTCGAATCGCCTCACCTTCACCGCATCCCTCATCCATCTTCCTCCGATAGCCTGAGCGACGGGAGCAGATCTCGAAGCTATGGCTACCAATCTTCTGTGTCATCCCGCCCTGTGCGCTTATTTTCGGTTACGGGTGCGCAGACGAGATCATGCGCAACCAGAGTGGAGGCCAGATGAGCTCCAACGCCCGATGGCCCACGTCGAATCACCTCACCTTCACCGCATCCCTCGTACATCTTCCACCGATATCCTAGAGCGACGGAAGCAGATCTCGAAGCTGTGGCAACCAATTTTCTGTGCCATCCCGCCCTGTGCGCTTATTTTCGGTTACGGGTATGCAGACGATATCATGCGCATCTAGTGTGGAGGCTACAGTGGAGACGAGAGAGGCGATCATCTGGCTGAAGAGCGAGAGCGGACTGACTTTGACACAGTGAAGATCATCTTCCTTCTGGAGTAATCCCTTGGACTGGCCACACTACTCCTGTCACCAACAAGCATCGATCCTTAGATCTTCACCTGCACACAAAACTCGCATCTCCAGAGCAACGGACTCAAGGACGGCTTCATCGAATACATTGATCCGGTGTTGGCAGAGCGATATGGCCGGCCAGTATCATTCCAGCATCGACAGAATATCGAACGAGACAAGCATGTCGTCCCCCACGCCATTGATCTAATTCGAAAGGGGAGGGAAGCAAACCGACCTCTGCATAACTCACATAGATTGGTATCACTTACTTGCGATTACATTCTCCAGTGATGCTCCCTTGGCTCCACAGCTCTCGCTCTTGATGTCCCCCCAGGTTTTGGCACTTACATTTTGAATTAATCTGCCATGGCCGTCTTCGGTGGGGCCTACCTTTATCCCTTCGATGGCCACAGATCCCCCATATGTGAGGCTCCCCCAGGTCTGGCATTTGCACTTTTCACTTACATTTCGTACTCCTCCATTGGCATTTCCCCTGGCTTTCACTTACCTTTGCTTCTCGACCTCCAGCTGCACCTATCTTGATCCAGCCAGGAAGCACAACTCCCGCCTTCGAGAAAGTTTCCCAGGACCTGGACTATGCTCTTGTCACTTACATTTCGTCTATTTCCGGTGGGATCTCTCCTGGCTCGCGCTTACCATCAATTGCGGATTTTTAGCGGCACTTGCTCCGATCCATAAAGAACACAGCTCCCACTTTATGAAAGTTTCATAGATCCTGATGTTTATAGCCTCCACTCACATTGTACTCCCACCATGGGGTGGCATTTCTTATTGCTCCAACTTACCTGAAATATTTGGTTCGGCGATGCCTCATATATTCAGCAGGCACGGCCACTGGGTGTGTGAGGGTCCCCAAGGTCCTTGTCTCTATGCGCTCCACGTACATCTCGTTCGTTTTTCCTGATAGCTCCGACTTACCTGACATGACCACTTCAATGATACTTCCTCCCAATTCAGCAGGCCCAAGTCCTGCACATGAGAAGAGCCCCAAGAGTATGATATCAACGAGGACCCACTGAAAGAGCGGCTATAGCCATGTGGAGGGCCAAATCCTTTGTCCATTCTTCACTCCCCATACAAATACATCCTGTTCAAGTCCAGCTTTTCATTGAATATACCTCTCCACCTCTGCTGCATGATTGAGTATAGCTTCCTGGACATTTGGCAAGATCGTATCAGGTCAGACGTTGCGCTTCGTTGCGCTTTGCTACGTCTGGTCTGGTACTTTCGCCCGCCATACATCAAAGGCTGCTTGACGGGCAGGGTGTGAATCGCTCCACGCATCCTCTTGCTCTTATCGCGTGGCAACATTCTCACGACGGACACTGATTTTTATGTCCTTTATTATGTGTTGTCGCTGGAGGATGTGATTTATGATGTTTGAAACTTTCCAATTGTATGAAGCTGCTCCATGGTTCAGGATTCTCTCAAGCGAGCGCGAGACTCGAATGTAATGTCCCGTGGTCCGGCACACCTTAAACCCCTAACCGCTTTTTCCATCCGCTTGGGGTAAACAAGCTGCCGCAGACCGACAACCAGGACATAGCAGGCAGTGACTTTTCAGTGTCTGACTGCTATGCTTATTTCTTGGCAACATCATCATCATTTTTGATCCTGTCATTGCTGACGAGGATACTTTCTGAATTGTGACGACTCCATATGCAAAAGCCCATGTCCGGCAGCTCAAAATGCCCCCAAACGACTCTTTCCCAACGCTTGGGGTTAATAAGCTGCCGCAGAACAATACCCAGGCCACAACGGGCAAGAACTCATCAGTGAGAACGAAATCCAGGACATAGCAGGCAACGACTCTTCAGTGTCTGACTGCTTTGCTTGTTCCTTGGCTACATCATCATCATTTTCAATCCTGTCATTGCGACTGAGTTTACTCCATGTGTAAAGACCCATGTCCGGCAGCTCAAAAGGCCTCAGATGACTCATTTCCACGGCTTGGGGTTAGCAAGCAGCCGTGGAACGATAAACAGGCCACAACGGGCAAGAACTCTTCAGTGTCAGGCCGATGCTCCCTGGTAACATCATCATCATTTCTATTTCTGTCATGGCTGCTGAGTAAGATGTATGAGTAACAAAGACGAAAATAGATCTGCGTGTGGGACCCCTTGATCCGGCAGCTGTACCTTCCCAGACAGCTCATTGATACTGTCTGGGTAGACAGCTGCCGTACATTGACAACCATGACACGATGGACAAAGCCACTTCGGTGTTGGCTATTGATCCTCGTTTCTTGGTGACACTATCAATGCTGCTGAAAAGCTCATTGATCCGGCACTCGGTAAAGCCCCAGATGACTCAAGGCATCTCGTCCGGGGAGGAGAGCTGCCGTAGATTGAGAACCAGGACACGACGGGCATAGCCACTCCGATTTCTGGCTATGATCCTCGTTGCTTGGTGACATTATCGATATTGTTATCTGTCATTGCTGCTGAGTCATTTCGTGAGCCACAAAGGCGGGCTCCTAATGTTGATGATCAAGAAAGTCTCCACCGTTCCGGCAAGCTCATAGCCCCAGACGGCTTCGTTCACCGTCATGGGGTACAATGCATGCCGTATATCGAAATCCAGGACTTGAGGGGCAAATCCGCTTCTCAATGCGGCCCATTGCTCTTGTCCTTGGTGACATGTGAACCTTTTCAGTCATTGCTGAACATGATCGTTGAGCTTATGAAGAGAGACTATCAACGTTGTAACCCTGGCGAGATCGACCCTTCCGGCCACTATCAAGGCCCCAGACGGCTTCCTTCTACCGTGCTGGGGTACGACGATTTCTCGTGCCGAATATTGACACCAGGACAGCGTTTCCAAAGACTACGGCTGGGCAAAGCTGCCATGCAATGCAGACTATTGTTCTTGTTCCTGTGTGACATTCCCCAATCTTCGATCATCGACAGCCTACTTGTTCCAGAGGGGTCTTCCCACCCTCTGGAGCTGACGGCGCTGTCGACGAGAGACACCGGGTCCCGTTGAACGAGCATCGATTCTTATGGAGTTGATCCCTTCGCAAAGCAGATGCAGATAGTCTATGGAGTATCTGTGGACTCGGCAACATCCTTGACTTCCATTGAATATTTTACTACCCAGCGTTCACTCCACAGGTTGGTCTTTCCTTCGTGCCAGTTCTGCCCATGTTTTGTCTGTCGACGCGTCGCTTGGCCGGAGTGGGGCCTTTTCCTACCGAGTCTGGTCTAACTGAGGCCAAGTGTGCCGGAATGCTTTAAGGTATATTGTGTTCGCTCACCCGATGATCCTGTCTCCTATCTGATTCTGTAGGTGTGTTCTGAGATCCACCTCCGAGTGGCTTGTTGGCCTGGCGGTACCGAGCGGAGGAGATGGGATAGTGTGGTAGAGATCTGGAACAGAGGTAGACATGTTGCTGCTGCATTGTCGAGCCTATATGCCTGATGTAAGCTTGAAAGAGCGTAGGAACGAGGGAGGGGATGGATAGAGAGAATGAAATTGAGAACTATTGGAGGGGAGCTGCAATCGTCCGATCTTTCCAATTTCACAGAGATGATTACTAATGCGAAAGAGATGGACTGTGATTGGTTCGATATCTCTATGACCTATAGCGCCGGAACTCCCCGGCAGTGAGTGACCGATTGGTCCTCACCGAATGAATTCTTTGATTTGCGACGGAGAACATTGCCAAGTGACGCTACTGCATCGTCATTCTCTGCTTTTCTTTTCTCCTTCTTCATCTTCACTACAAAGACTGTCCTTCATCTCATCGTTGACGGCAAGGGGCAGAATCACTTCCACATTTCAGGCTTCATCGAGTTCTTATGAAGTAATTGCATCTTCATCTAGGTCATGTGTCCGTCATCAAACTTCATACTACTCAGTCCGGTTGATGATCTACACCTCGATGAAGACTAGACATCTCCGCTCCTCCATCTCTCCACCTCTCTCTCCGTTTGACATTCAACCCCATCGGCAACCAACCAACAAGCCTTCCTAGTCCGCCCCTCGCAACAAAGCTTACCACAATGCTTATGTCTACAGCTCTGAGCTCCATTTTCTCTTCCTAGCATCCGCTGTCTGATCTCCCTCGCTTCCCTGCCCCATGGCCAATCATGCAGCCAGTGCTCGGCAGCACAGCATCGTCTATAACACTCGCGACCAAGATGACGATGTGCTGGCCAGCCTCGGCCACAAAGCCGAGTTGAATCGCAACTTCTCGCCCCTCGCTATGCTGGGCTTGGCCTTCGCTATCCTGAACTCATGGACTGCTCTTTCTGCATCGCTGTCGCTTGCACTTCCGTCCGGCGGTCCTACCAGCGTTATTTGGGGACTCGTCGCAGCAGGTGTCTGCAATCTGTGTCTTGCAGCATCGCTCGCGGAATTCTTATCGGCATACCCGACAGCTGGCGGCCAGTACCACTGGGTGGCGATGATCAGCTGGAAGTCGTGGGTCCCGCTTCTCTCATGGATCACAGGCTGGATCAATGTCTCTGGATGGATCGCGCTCGTCGCTTCTGGAGGGTTGTTGGGAAGCCAACTGATTGTTGGAGTCATCTCCTTGATGCAACCGGACTATCTGCCACAGAGATGGCATCAATTTCTGATTTATATTGCCTACAACCTCGTGGCTTTCTGTCTCAACGCTTTTGCTAATCGACTTCTGCCATGGGTGACGAAGATTGCCTTCACCTGGTCGATTGCGGGATTCGTCATCATATCTATCACCGTGCTGGCTTGCGCTTCGCCGAATTATTCGACGGCGCATTTTGTGTTTCAAGAATTTATCAATGAATCTGGTTGGCCGGATGGAATTGCGTGGCTCTTGGGTCTTCTCCAAGCGGGACTAGGACTGACCGGCTTTGACGCCGTGGCACATATGGTATTTACTGGGTTATGTATGATTCCTACACGTGAAGCTCATATTTCATCAGATTGAAGAGATACCAAATCCATCCGTTGAAGGACCCAGAATCATGTTGGCTTGCGTTGGTATAGGAGTCTTCACTGGACTCATCTTCTTGATTTGCCTTTTGCTGGTTGCTGGTGATGTTAAAGATGTCATCACGAATACGGCTGGACCTCTCCTCGCTATTTTCTACAATGCTACGAAAAGCAAAGCTGGTTCGATATGCTTGCTGATGTAAGGAGGTTTCGTCTTCGCAATTCACGCTGACACTCAACTAGCTTCCCCCTTGTATGCCTACTTTTTGCCACGACATCCATCATGACAACCAGTTCGCGCATGACCTACGCCTTTGCTCGCGATGGAGGATTACCAGCGTCAAGATTCTTCATGAAAGTCAGCCCGAAAGAAGAGATGCCACTGAATGCTTTGATCTTGACGACTGTCTTGGTACTCATCTTTGGCTGTATCTTTCTTGGTTCATCTTCGTAAGTAAATCAGCTTCTACTTATGGCATTTATCTTACGATGATGTGATCAGTGCATTCAACGCCATAATTTCAGCCTCAGTCGTGGCCCTCGGCATCTCCTATGCTATTCCGCCTGCTATCAACTGTCTTCGCGGCCGCAAAATGTTACCTCCCAGACCCTTCAATCTTCCTGGGCCATTAGGCTGGTTTTGTAATCTGGTTCGTCTAGCACCATGTACCGAACTTCCCTCTCCAAGCAAATATTGACATCTTTGCAACAGCTAGGTATAGTCTATGTGATTGTGACGACCGTCCTCTTCCTCTTCCCACCTGCCCTCCCCGTCAGTGGCAGCAATATGAGTAAGCTGTTCTCCTTCGTCCTCCACATTTGTGTACCCTACTCTCTTCTCCAATTTTTCTTTCGCTCACATGAGGTCGCTAGATTACTGCATTGTCGCCTTCTTCGTCGTCATTGTTATCAGCGTTGTTCAATGGTTTGTCGATGGTCGCAAGAACTTCAAGGGACCTCAGATCGAACTCGTCGCTGAAAACCCACTTGACCCTGGCTATTCCAATGGAGGTCCAGATGACAAGCCTCGCGGTGTCACTGCGGAATATAGGGCGAACAAAGCAGTGGGCACGACATAGACTGTACCATGCGATCAGTGAAGAACGTTGGGTCCATAGACTTCCCATGAATTGAGCCAGAGCTTTCGATTCGAATATATATACATACATTTAGACATCACTGTCCAAGAATACTTTGTTTATCTACCCTATCTCTTATGCCGTGGAGGCTCATCCTTCCTATCTTTTTTCGGTTGACCTGGTCCTGTGTTGATATAATGATTGCTACCTTTTGCGAGAACGAGGGTTTGTCGTGTTGTTCTCTCACTGGTTTGCAAAATTCGCCGAAAACTCCTATGGATGGAGGGCTGGTATATCCTCACGTACAAAGCATGAAATCCGAGCTTTAATAAGCTTGGAGAGAGCTTGATCGGCAAATCGATTGGGAGCATCTTGATCTGTAAATTTCAGATGGGATTTCTCTAAAGGTGCTTCACCATTCGAGGGCCGCCATGCGACGATTGAAGTCGCCTCGAGCGGAGTTCCGGAGCCGGGCTCAACGGCGGGCCGTGCTAGGCAAAGTGTAGAGCTGTGCGCTGGCATCGCCACCCAAGTGTGCAGCCTACCGGGCTCGCCCCCTCGCTCCTAGCACGAATCGAGGGGGCCACGCATTCCAACGAATCCAGCCAGTCCTGTGATCCTAGACGAGTTACATGGGAGGAGGTTACCAACAGAGTCAGGGGTAGAAGAGAAGGCTTCGATTAAGTCAGAAGGAGGTGCATCGAAGGAGTCAGAGGGGGCTACATCAACCCCGTCGGAGCAGGATGCAATGACCGAGTCAGAGGAAGGTTGCAACACAGCCAAAGACCCGAACAATGACCCTATTCTCACAGTGAAGCGGAAGGCTTCAGCGGAGGATGGATAATCTTGCTGTTCCAGCTGGCCGTCTTAATCTTCAATAGGAAGATGACTGTCCTCGTAGAGCCCTTCTGGGCCTCGCCAAACAACATCCCATGGACGCACGCGACCAAGGGATTGCCGCCATGAAGTGAATCGGGGAGGAGTCACGGTAACACCCTCTGAATATCGTCACCGCTGAGGTGGCCGTACGCCCTGCCTTTATTGGCTGCGTCAAACGAGCCGACGACGAAGGCAAGCCGGCCATAATCTTCTTCGACGAAGGCCACGCGGTGGTCGAAGACACGGCCTCGAGGGAAGCGCTGGGGGCATGCACAAGCTGGCTGAGATCGCCCCGCGCCGGATCGCCCTGTCCGCCACAGTGCACTGACCTCAGCTGTGATCGGAAAACTGCTGAGTTCGTAAGCGTTGATCAACACCACCCCTCATGTTCACCGCCATTCGAACCTCTTTATAGCAAAGACCGCTTACATGTCGTACAACCCGATTATACACGTTTTGCTCTAAGCAGTCTTTGATGAGCTTGCTGAATATCTAGCATTCGAGACCTGAGGAAGTCAAAGAAAGCTAGGGGGGTCCCACGAGGTGAGTTATCGTGACCAATGCATGCAAGTACTACCACTGACAGTGCCTTGTGCAGCCAGGCAGTCTTTCGTACTTCCGCGTAAATCCGACTCCTCATCTGGCGACGGAAGAACGATCAGGAGAATTGATCCCACGACGATACTACCTTCCTATATTGGTCTGATTTTCAGGATCATACTATATGCATCGACTCGACGGAGTTCATAACGCCGCGAGGCATCAAGAGCTTGTAATAGCCACGCAAAGGATCACCAGTCTATCCCAGGGTGCCCGGCTCGGCATCCTTTAAGACCACTGCAAGATCCTTGGCGATAGCGACGCAGTAGCCCTTCCTGAGAGGATCCTCAAGACTCCCGCCGCCGCTACATACGTCAGTGGATTCATCAGGGACAACTTGAATGGCGGATCCGAGACCGAGCACACCGAAAAGCGTACCCAGTTCTTCCTCATGGCGCCGCGAATCTCCATTTCTGTACAGCCGGACGAGCTTGACGACTGGGTGGACAGCTTGACATCCGGTAACGAAGATCCACTTCTCGCCCTGATCAACACTCTACTGCTTAGTCTAATCGGTCTCCCTCGGCTTCTATTTGGAATTGAATCGAAGAATCGCTTAGTAAATAAATATATATAGTACAACCTCAGCCTTCTTTCAGACCCCATACTCGCACAATTCATTCAAACCAACATCCCAAATAGACTCCAAAACTCCCACAAACACCAACAGCATGGCTAGCTACACGCAGGAAACCCAAGGAACTCACCTCTTGGTGACTGTCTTTTCGGCGCGATATACCAACGCGCACAACATCGAAGCTCGAGCGCTCTCTCCCGGCTGACGACGGTGAGTATCGGATACATTTCGTACCATTGGACCGATGTCTTACCTCTGCGCTGGCCTCAAGCTTTCGCCTACATGGCCACCAGGGCAGTCCGAAGATATAGTGTTGGGAGATGGATGTGGGCTTTACGATGTGGATGGTGCAGTAGGGTGGGTTGGTCGTGGTATGATGGAGTGTGGGATGGAGGTATGCCTTGTGCCGGCAAAGATGTGGGGGATGAGATAGAGGTGGAGGGGACCTCATGGTTTATGACATGTTATGGCTTTTCGGCTAACCATCGATCCAGTTCCGACGTACCTTCTACGGAGGAAGACCTATCGACGGATGTCAGAACGACTGAATATACAAAGAGCTTTCGGTAAATAAGGAGATCGCAGCCCAGGTGCACACAGGCGGAAGCGTCTATGAGGATGCTAAAGAGATCTCACGATGGGTGGAGTTGGTCCGACCCGCGACCACAACTCTGCTCCCATCGCTTCTCGATACTCGAGATCTGTTTGTAGAGATGGCTACGGCATTGCCGGATTTCCTGGGAGAGTCATCGTACGATAATATACGCTTTGAAACTTAATCGGAAGTGTGACATTTCCCGAGTACGGTACATTAAGATTCCCAACCGCATACTAACCAGCTACCGTCTCTCACCCAAAACCCCACGACTATATTCCGTAAGCCCCTTCCCATCCCCATCCTGTATCTAGCATCCTCCTTCCTACCTATCATCACCATCATTGTACAAATGCCCTAGCCCACCATTCCTAGCTATATTTAGCCATATCTATTCGTCATGCAGTCCTTTCTAACGATCAACAGTTGAGCTGTGGGGATTCTGGTATTCTGGTATTGTGCTGTGGTGGTATAAGTAGCTGGAAGGGAGGGAGGGCGGAGTGAAACTGATAAGTTTAAGGGAGGGAGAGAGCGTGGATCTGGGGTCTTATATTTGTACTGGAATTGATTATAACAGTGCCGGGGAGGGAGGGATGGGGGATAGGAGATGGGACTTTGTAAATGAGGGTGAGGGTGAGATGGAGAGGGGGAGAAAGATGGTTCTTGTTGGTTTGAGGCTATGGCTTTCGGAGTGGGATATAGGATGATGGAGTGGGATGTTGGATGGACGATTAGATGGTGGAGTGGGATATGAGGGAAGGTTGGATGGACGATTGGATAGAAGAGGAGTGGGGATTTTTGTCATGGAGCTGAGAGTGGAGTTTATGGCGGTCTCTGTGGTGATATATCTTCCATACTATTCTTCTTCCCACAGGCTTGGGTGAAAAGCAAGAATTGATATCTTCCTATCAGAAATCTAAGACGGCAAGTCCTTATACTATCCCATTCATGCCTCACAATTCGCCAGCTTCTCGCTCTCCTCGGTGAGTACCATCTATCATCACCCTACTCCTACTCATAGGCGGCCGACTGTAGCTAAATATACTGCCAACAATAGCGCTCTCGTCGAAACAGTCGACATGCTGCCTGGATTCAATAGTACGGTGCCGAGTGCCAATTCACCCCATCCTCATCCAAGATATGTAGCGTAAACCCCGTAAGCTCGCACTTATCTCGCATTGCGTTAAAAGTATGAAGCGAATCAGCATTGACCCCTTCTTCAATGTGGAGCACAAGTGCTCCTAATTTGGGAAGCCGCTCAGATTTCATCTTGATGATCCTGGATATTACCCTTCTAAGCCAAGGAAGGTCTTCCAGATCGATGTCTCGCAGAGTCATTGTCTCGATTGACGATGGTAAGTCCGATACAAGCGCTGGATTGTTACCATTCGCAATCAGGCAGAGGCTAATCTCCAGACTCTTCAGATTTTCAAACACCCTAAGGCCACGCATACATAAGAACGGTGTGTCTTCCGTTCTGAAACAGAGGGAGATCAATGATTTTTTTGTGTGAGCTGACAATGTTTTACACATTGCTGTAGGACGGAAGTTATTGTAGTCAGGGCGTAATGATGAATCTTCGATCAAAGGATGGATATAGGCGAACGATTCGAGAGATTTGAAGCCTGAAAGAAGAACTTTGAGGTCTGCGGGTCTGAAGGAACACCTTTCGAAACTCAAGAACTTGATATGGGAGATTGGTGGTGGCAAGCAGCTGGGATCATAAGGGTGACAGATTAATCCAACACCAATGGCACTGATTGACTCCAGCGATGTAACGGAAGCTGCGAAAACCATGAATTGGAAGAAAGTCTCCACTTTGCGGCACCTGAGTGAAATGGATCGTAATTTGCGGAGCGTTGCTGGGATACCAGGCTTGGTGGCAGTGGCAAGGTCTTCCATCACGCGTTGAAAGCGTTGCAGTTCGTTCTCAATTAGGTCAATCTTCACAATGTTGGGAGCTACAAGAAGTAGGAGGCCTAGCACGATATTATAGTCCCCATTTTCGAGCGCCAAAATCCAAGCCTGGAGTTCTGTCTGTAGGATTGAGTCGGTCAATGCGTTCTTGTATATGTTGAGCTTTGTAGAGTAAGGGTAATATGGTGATAATTCCTCGCTGCGGGGAGCGGAGTAAAACACGTGGTCCCAGATTGTAAACCACGTCCGGAGACGAAGCTCTCGCACGTAGAGGCCAGCTCGAGGGCTGGTGAGGATCTTGATAAGCGAATTCGAGGAACGAACGGCAGCTACACCCAGTGGGTACCGAACAGAGTTGCCACCCGTTGGGTACCGAATAGAGTTGCCAGCTTCGGTTGTAGCTTCGTTACTGAACATAGAGTACTCATCCCTCAATTGTCGATGTCGGCATAGGAAGGAGAAACCTTGGCCGTTCACTCCTTTGCATACCCTCGCAAAGCTCTCTAGATCCTCTGGCGCAAGTAAGTACTTCCAGACCTCCGCCAGTAATTCATTTGGTAGGTCAGAGAAGCGAGCCATGCTTGGATAGCTCAGTCTGATTCCAACAGAAACATCGCGCTATTGTGAATATCAAAGACGAAACGAGATATTATAGATCTGGTTGGCACAGACGCCCTTGGATGATGTGGGGGCGAGGCTTTGATGGCAGAGGCGATTTGCGAGAAATGTCTTGGGGTTGTGCATGGTAGATAGTCCAGCTAGGAAAGTAGTTGGGAAGCTCAACGTGAGCCGCAAATGTGAAGAGGGGCATATTCGTGCAGTCCTATCATTGCAAGAGTAGTAAGAGAAGCCTGGGAGATGCGGTAGCCTGACGCGCTAGGCAGCAGGTCGAACTAGCTGCTTTATTATATGGATAGGACAATGTCGCCCACATAATGTGACATTATCGATATCAATGATATTTATATATACGTTGTAGAAGGCGTTGGATATGCTTGATCGATAGGCGGATAGATATATGCTAATCTATACGTGACTAATCTCATGTCCCTACAAGCGCCCCACAATATTAAGAGACACAGCGTTCATGCTGTGCATGCAAACGACAGCACATCTTTTGATAAGGAGCACGGCCGAGCTTGTAGTCTTCCTCAGCTAAACCTGTTGTGGATGATGTTGGCACGCTCATGCGAAGATTACAGCGGGATGAGTATGATTGTAAATGTCTCGAAATATCATCTGTAGTGAGTTGACGGTGTCTCCGCAAAGGTGCAAATCTGCAGGGTGAGTAGTGAGGCGTGAAGCGTTCTGGAATGTTCGTTCATCCGAAGGAGTGAATGGAGAAGTTATTGTTATGAACTGAGTTCTCCGTCAAGTTGTTATGCCGTGACAAAGTATGGATATGAATTGAGGTCCAGGAGTCGTAAAAGCATTTCATCGTCCAGTGTATGCGCGTGGTAAAGGGGACTTCGTGGTGGTTTCACGGGGACACTGGATCACCGGTAGGTGGGCAAATTTGTGAAGACAAGAGTGACATTATTTCATGATCATTGTGGTACTGAACTTTACGACATGGGCTGATCTCAAGGATAAAAGATGTAGTAGATGCGGGGAGGATACAGCCTGCGTGCCAAGACTCTTATCTAATCTACACGTGATCAAGCCCACCGGGCGCAGCGATTAGTCGAACTTTGCGCAGCTGGCTTCAACACTGAGTCGATACAACATAGAGGCAGAGATGAGATGTCCATATTACTGCAGGATTATGAGGATGTTGAGGGCAAATGCTATCTTGTTTGCGCAAGGCTTTCACAACCCTCTTTGTCTCTCCACAAACCGATTGGAGATTGGGTTGGGAACATGCAAACTCATCATTGGATTGATGTGGTGACACTTGCATATCCGATGCCAACATCTTGATATGTCTTAGACACGTCTCGTAAGAAGCCGATAACAACTTAATACAGACGAAATTTGCGCAGCCTTTAATTGTGGGTACAGAGAACTACTATGTCAAATAAGAATGCTAAGGACGTGGCCTGGCTGGGAGGCTGATAATGTGTGAGACAATTTCAACCATGCCTTTCGGCGAAGAATGGTCTCAGCTTCTATGAGTCAAAGGTTTGAAAGGGATTTGCATTGTGAAGTCTTGTTGTTGTCACTATCATACGTGAGTGACATTGGTCGCAGAATCGTTATACTCGCACACAACATGATACTGCAGGTGATCATTGATCAGTACGTGGACTATCTTTCAACGGGCTGATACTTCATCCCTATAGTATCCTGACTTTATGTCCACAATTCTCAGAATTGTGATATTCACGACAATAACACATAGGTATCGAGGCTAGGCAGGTGCGCAATTCAAACCTAGAAGAATGGTCAATGTGGGCAGGTACTCTCCAATAAGGATAAACATATTGTGTATTGCAGGCGATCCATCTATATTATTGTTTATCTGCGACCGGTTTGGTATTGATGAAGTCGTGGTCAAACTTGAAACGGCTATTGTTCACAATGGAGTGAATGCGCCTCAACAATAGCAAACATTGATCATCTCTTCCTACCAAAACAATCTATTGTCTATTGTCTATTGTCTGTTGCAATTGTCAATTACCAGCCCCCTACAACCGCATGTGCTTAAATTCGCTGCAAACCATCACACATTGTGCGGTTTTGGCAACATTCAACAACATCCAAGTATTACTTGACGATACGTTGACACTCCATCAGAGACTTCCTTTACATATCGCAACCATCATTGCTACCGTCTTCTCTTGCCTAGCTACCCCAATCGTTGTCAACAACACTTTCCACCCCTTCAAGACTACGATTTACGACATTTTACAATAGCTGATAGTCAGACACCGGACATCGCCACTCAAGAAGATTGCTTTTGGAACATCATTCAAGATCATATTTGGACCTTTCGGTACCTTTACCAACTTGATCGAGAGCCTTGACACCACTTTCCAGCCATTCAAGACTACGATTCACGACAAATTACATTCGCTTACAATCAGACAACGACCATTCCTGATCCTGATCAAGACGATCTCACTGCCTTTGAAACATCATTCAAGTCTATATTTGGACCCTTCGATACTCAGTTCAGCCTGATCCAGAGCCACAAGCCACTTACAAATATATCATAGATATACCTCAGAACCTACCATGGCTTCATCGAACCGTCAGATCAATGTTCGGAACATAAAGCACGCGAAAAAGGTATTCAACGAATACCTCCAGAACGCTGCTCGGCCCGAACATTTCCTGTCGGTGGACGATGAAACCGCGCCACTCCGTCGCATGGACTGTGGCATTCTCACCTCCACTCGTCGGAGCTTCATCGGCTCGAGAATGAGATGGAGCGATGAGAATGGTCGCTGGAAGATGATTGATGGGAGCACTATCGTGGCGGAAGACGAAATGTTCAGGTTTCTCGCAATGATCCTCTCTACAACTGACATTCGCTGCCCGATCAAGCTGTGGGAGAAGTTGCAGGAGAAGGCGGAGGGCCTCTTGCGCCAAGACGTCCGGATCATGTCACAGATCTGGAATGAATATGGCCTGGGCGACTTGGTCGTTCAGGAAGCAGATGGGGAAGAAGATGGGGAGACCTACAGTCTTCTCAATAGCCTTATAAATCGCTGATCTTTGGTGCACAGGTCCCAAGCAAGGGGAAGAAGGAAGCACCGGGGTTGATCCCCCCGTCGCCTCCAGGGAAGAGCCAGTGTCCACCAGCACTGGCGCTCTCCCTCCTCATTCGCCGGAGACACAGCACGACGACGTCGAAAACATCTTTCATTACAGGTACTCGGACTTTCTCAACGTGGGCACGAGCGAGATCGACGGCTCGATGGTGTGGTTTTCCTTGCAGCCGCTCCCGGGTGGGAAGAAGCGCATCCCACAATACTACACCGAAGACCTCGACGCCAAGAAGAGCTCCGAGCTCAAGATCGCATGGCACCCGCAATTCCGGCTGGACCGGTTTGAGGGCACGCCAGTGCAGCAAGGCGTCCGCCGACGAGACCACCTTCTCCGCGTCATCCGCGAAAACGAGGCCAAGCCACCGCCGCCGAAGAAACCACGTGCAGCCCCCAAACGCAAGGCAAAGAGAGGGCCCAAGCCCAAGCCCAAAGGAACCCTCAAGACTGCCAAATCTGACCCCAAGCCCGCTGTCGCCGTCGCCGTCACCGTCGCCGTCACGCCTGAACAGCGCACGTCACGCAAGCGTCCCCTGCCAGACGAAAGCCCAGTGCAGACATCAGCCAACGTAAGCGAGGAGCCATCAGAGCCCTCAGCCAAGAAACGAAGGCAGACTCGAGACACCCTCACCAAACCCCTTCTCCCTCCTTCCACCACCAGCAGCACCCCCGAGCGTGCAACGCCTCCACCACCGCCCGCACCCCCCGCCGACCCCGAAACGACTAACCCCCTCCCCCCTCCTTCCATCACCACCACCACTCCAGAGTGTGCACCACCTCCACCACAGCCCGCACCCCCCGCCGACCTCCAAACCACCAACGCCCTTCCCCCACCCCCCACCACCACCACCACCCCCGAGCGCGCAACACCTCCACCACCACCACCACCCGCCCCCCCCGCCACCTCCCCCGAAATCATCTCCATCCCCCCCTCCACCCCACCCATAAAACCCGAACCCATCTCCTACGCCCACGCCGCCCGCACCACCCTCCTCGTCACCGCCACAAACCAGCCCGGCGTCGCCCCCGCCAGCGTCCCCTTCAACCACTGCCACACCCTCGAACACCTCTTCACGACCCTGATTGCGGAATATGATATCGTCAGTACGAGCCCTGTTATGAGGGTGTCGGCTACTTATTGTTGGAGTGGGAAGAAGCATTTGTTGAGGAGGGGGCGGGAGGAGGATTGGGGGTTGTTTTGTGAGGTTGTGAGGAAGGCGTGGATGAGGGAGGGGTTTGGGGAGGATGGGTGCGAGGTTGAGATGTTGGTGCATGCTGAGTAGATTTGGGGCGGTTTTCTTCTTTTCTTGTCTTTTTTCTTGGAGTATTAGATGTATTTGGCACAAGTTGAGTCTGGATGGGGTACGCCGTGGCTGTTTGTCAGCTAGGGAGCCATGGATATGAAATACAAGCGAGCAGGATCGATGTTCATGATTACTCTCTTCCACATTTTCGAGTTCAACTGCAAGCGGTACTTATCATTATAATTGCAAGTTCTACTTCCGAATCAAGTCATCACATTGAACAACAAGTCTACCTGAAGTCATTTCGCGATACCTCATGCTCATGGAGAGAACATCTTCAACTTATTGCAACTATAGTATCGGGTAATAACGACTGGCTACCGGTAATGACAGAGGTCCTCATTGACACCTTTTTTCAAGGACGCTTTCTCAACGTGACGGCTATACATAGCTATACGGTATTTGAAAACGTTCCAAGCACCACTGCATCACTCTATTTCACCTTGTTCACCACACTATTCAATCAATCACCAAGACCTGAGTTCCATCAATCCACTTGGAATTCCCAATACCCGCTTAATGAGTTTAATTGCCTTCATATTCCGTCTCATTCATGATATCCCACATCCCCATCTTATCCCTTTTCGTCTATGTACTCTGATCCCAATTCCTCCTCAGTCGCCCCACATACCTCCTGGCCTTTCTCTTCCTCTCGAGATCCTACTACCTCTCTATTTACCTCACGGTAAATGTAGCTTGAAAACCTGAAGGTCCCATCTCATCCCACTACTTTTCCTCCCGCCATCTCTTCCCTTTTATTCCCTCACTTTTTTCACTTCCCTCTTGATTACTGACTACTCCTGCCCATCATGCCGTCTTACCTTGCCTGGGGTACCATACATCCTCACCATCCCCATCGTTCCCCATCTTAACGCTTAAACTCCCGTTCTTATCACCGTCTCCAGCCCAATTCATCCAATCTCATTCATCCGTAAAACCTCAAGGTAACAGCTCAGCGTAGGCAAATACCTTTCTTCAGCGTGATTAACATCTCTAGTCTATCTTCTCCTATTAGTATCATCTTCTATGCCTGCTATTGTTCTCGTCGCGACCCTTGTCTTCAGAGTGCTGTATTCGAGGCTTGGTTTCCATTCGACGATCGGCTGTGGCTTGAGAGGAAGCGTAGATGTGGGGAGACTATGTTATGGAAACGAAAGGACCTTTCTGTCAGAATATTGTATGAAGCTCGTGATTTGGTGGGAAGTCGTGAGCCTGTGACGAAGTAAGTCAAACGTAGTGTAACAGGGGAACACATATTTTCTTAACTCGGCAATCTTTGCGACCTTCCTGATCCCTTCTCAACTTGCTCGAACGACGGCTGTGCTGCTTTGGCATGTTGAGTTCCATTTGATGATCTTCTGTAATAAAGGCTGCCAGTCATAGAGGATCTTGAGCTTGGGTGAAGCTGGTCCTCTTCCTCCTCAATCCTTTTCTCCGTCTCCTGTCTTTGCTAATTTAAGTAATGCTTTAAATTGCGCCCGAGGACTCGTCATCGCGAAGGGGCCGTTGATATAGAAGTCGTGAGGCTGGATCGGGCTGGTTGAACGTTTGTGAATCTATAATAGAGCACGGAGCGTTAAGAAAAATTGGAGTCTCTCGAATCAGAGTTCTCTCCATCCTCCTTTCCCCTCCTCGCCCTCGTCCTCGTCCTCTTCCTGATCTCCCGTCTTTGCTGCTTTGTACTTCAGATTCAGTTCGACCTCTGCTGTACCAAAGACGCTGTTTGTGTGGGAGTTGTGTTGTAGGTATTAATGGAACTGATTGGATGTAGCGGAGTTGGGTCTGGATGGCAGTGCTTCTTGGGTTTCTTGAATCAGGTCATTGCTGAGAGGGGGGAAAGATTAGGCTGGATATGGAATTGGGAGCGGTGGAGGAGCGTTAGAGTTATGGGTACTTGGTAGATAGTTGTTGCGGAGTTGAGGGTTCTGATAGGGTTGAGATGGGTTTCTGTGGGGTGCATTTGGTGGGTTCACGGGCTTCATTTTCTTGGTGTGATTGGATTGGGTAGTGTAACGTGTCTTCTGAGATTTGACTGTGGTGACTGTATGTCTGGGTAATGTATTCGCGTATTCAGATATCATTGTTAATGGCTTCAAGCTTCATAGGAGGTTCCTGTCGAGAATCGTTCTATCAAGTCGCCTGCTTACAGTCATTACAGGCTCATGGGAAATTTTTGTACCTATGATCTGCGTATGGATGGATGCTGAGGGTTCATGGATCTGGAAGATAAGTTCGGGATATTTGAGGTTAGATGTAGACTTGAAGGTTTGGGTGGTAGTGACTGTCAGGAAGTCTTGTTGTTACGAAGAGAGGATCGAGAGCATGATTTTCGATTAGTTATGATCTTCCAGAGACGTTTCTGTAGATTGTAAATCCAACATTAGTCCACCTTAGTCAAGGGATGCAGACGCCAGAAGATATCTCATTCAAGCCGTATCCAAACGAGACAGACGGAATATAATACATTAATTAGGTCTAAGCACCGCACCCGAAAAAAGGAACCCGACACTTCGTACAAGACTGCGCATGATGTAGCGCAAGACAGCGACCTCCTATCCTCCGAACAACCTCTTCGTCCAACACGTTCCGATGTAGTCCGTAGCAACCCCGACACTCACCCAACATCCTCCTCCAATCCGCACCTTCATCAGCCGGAAATTCCACACACCCCAAACACACCACCCTAGGCATATCTCTGTAATCGTAGGCGAAACGATCCCCAGGTCTGTGGCCCTCGATGCCGTGGCGAACCCCACACTCCAAGCAGCAACGCGCTTCAGGCGCGGGACTATCAAGTAGCTGGCCTCGCATTGCGTCTGAAAAGTCTGCCGTGAGGCGGAGGTGGAGGCAGCGCTTGCAGGCGAGATGGTCGAAGGCGACGTACTCGTCTGGTACTGGGTCGCGGGTGCAATCGTAGATGTTGCGCCAGGTGTTGATGGTGTAGCGCTGGTATCTGGCTTTTATCTTGTAGGGGAGCGTTTGCTCGATTTGGAGGAGCTCGGTGTGTGTCAGGCGGGGGAGCACGGTGTGGAAGTGGTGGGTCGTGTGTTTGAGGGCGAATTTGCTTCGGGGTGGGAGGTTGGTGGCTATTAGGAGGTGGAGCTCGGGTGGTAGGGTTGAGATGGTGGTGGTTTGTGCCATTGTGGGATTTTTAGTTGGTGGTATATATGTAGTGCTAGTGTTTCTTGAGAGGTAGCTTTCGATGATGAACAAGATTGCGTGATTGTAAAATTATGCTGTTGATGAGACGGTGGTTTTTTGCTGGACGCGAAGATAACGTTCTTGCTGTAGAGATGGAAAATGGTGGAGTTGTTGTCAGTCAAAGATGATGATTTTGTGTGAAAACCAGTCAATATGCCAAGTCTCGGTGATCTTGGGGATGTAATGCTACTTTATGCCGAGCAGCGCTCAAGAGTGACAGTCGTATAGCAGCTGCTAGCTTACAATAGCACAAGACCTCGTCATTGATACCACTTACAATGATAAGTAATCTCGGGATACCGGGACCGAACAATCGAACATTCAGTGTGATATTCAGTACGGTTGACATGTATCAGTGATCTTGGGAATGTGTTGCTACCGATAGTCGAGCAGCGCTCAATGGTAATAATGATAGAGTAGCTACTAGCAAACAATAGCACAAGACCTTACCATTGATAGCACTGAAAGTCAGGAAAAATTTATGAATGACATGACCGAGTAATGGGACTCATAGTTTGATAAATAGTCGGTATGCAAGGTATCAGTGATGGGATACACTGATATTGAATGTGGAGCAGGGCTCAAATGTAGCAGTCGTTGCGGCTAGCTGGAAATAACACAAGACTTTGCCATCAATGCTATTGAAACTTGTCCCTCGTGAGAACTATGCAGACCTCATTCTCTGGCAGTTTTGCGATCAATACCATTGAAAGTCTTCATTCATGTATACCATGAAGAACGAATGTTTTCGGTATACTGCTGCCTCTGAAAGTCATGAGTGAATCTTGGGTACCACACAGACCACACATTCAGTCTTGCCATTTCTTTCACTGGACGTCAAAAGAGACGTACCACACATATCCAATGATTTGTTGAATCATTTAATTCGCCATGACTGCCAATCATAGTCATGAGTAATCTTGGGGTACCACACACGCTGTATAATGTGACAATGATTTTTGCTTGCAAATCCCTCCGACTGATTCCATCGTTCCAATCAGAATGCGAATACAAATTGAGGCAATGCTTTTTCTGGCGAGATCTGCAGCGTTCTCCTTCTTGCTGTTTCGAATCATCTTGAAGTCTCCTTCGAGAGCCTGTTGTTATTGGAGATGCTGCATGATTGGAATGTGCTTGTGTCGTCCATTGAACTCTAGATTATTCGCTTCTGGCAAACAACATCCACCTCCTCGTACCGATATCTGGACCGAGACACGCAATTGATATGAAAAAAAGGAAAACTCGTATTCATTCAGCAACATATGCCTGGTGTTGTACCAGGCAAGCGGCTTCTGATTCAGCTGTCCACACGTAATGAGGTTGGCACATGAATTGAGTGGGAGCCTGTTACCTCCATCTTGAATACCCATCTAGTTGTATGATGAATTCGTCGTCACATTCCCTTAATCACCACCGACGTTCACATCCAGAATGTTGCCTGAAATTGATGGCAGAGAGTGATTCCCTGATCCGTAGCTGCCCGTCTGTCGTTGATTTTCATATTTCTTTGTCGTGGGTTGAGGCCTCTGCCTGATCTGCCATTGAAATCTCTTTGAGTCATGACACTGAGACGGCTCAGAAACTTGACGTAGGATGATAGCAAAGCCATCGTTCAGGACTTTATGGTTGTCTGCAATTCAAACCCTCCTGTCGATGCTGGAGGTGGTACGATGATGGGGGTGGAAAAGAGATTGTATCTCGGTCAAGAGTATGTGCCTTTGTATGAGAAGTCAGAAGCATTCACTGTCGACATTTGGTGAATACTCATACGATTGCCTCTTTCACGCCAGACTGTACTTCACCATCTAATTCCTACCAACCATGCGATATCTCTTCACCGTTGGCAAGCCGGGCCATTGCCTCTTTCTTGACAATTGGGAATAGTAGTTGAATTTGTCGAGGGATCTAAGGCTGTGCCTGCACCATTCCCAAATCAAGACGCGTGGTATCCTTGAACATTTCGATGGATCAAGCCAATTTCCGTGCAACTCGACAAGAGCCTGATGACGGTCCAAGTCACTGAGACGATTTACCCGCTTCGTACAGCCCTTAGAGGAAGTTGTAAGGATGAAGAAGTGTGATAGATTCAAAATATATTGTGTAACAGCTCCTCGGTCGTTGGTGGTGTCGTTGAAAGATTGAAGCCCGGCTCATAGGCATTCATCCCCGTTGACTGTCCAGTATGGACAGCTGGCAGTACTTGATTGATCCGGTAGTCGGATGATGTGATGGACCACGCGCTATATGGTCTCGAGCAAGGGGTATGATGTGAGGATGAGAAAGACAGCGCCACTAGACGCTGCTCTTACGTGCTTCTGTACTGATAATGGATCTTATAAATATATATTTAGTGCAAACTTGAAAGTTGAAGCATGATCAGATGAGCTAGGTCGATTCCGTAGAGTAGGGTTAGGGCACGAAGGTCGACGCTAGGGAATTAGTGACCTTGGCAGCAAATCTGAAAAGTCTTCGGCTGGAAATTGGTGATTTGATGTTATCACCAGCCTTCCCAATTCTCTGTTGATCACGATTACATGCTGCGCGATGATGTGTTGGGGTCACTAACTCGGGTCATGAGTGCCCAGTAGTACCATGCGATGCGACAATGGTATTTAAAAGCACAGATTGACATGCTCTGTGCGAAGTGCGCAGTATGGATGAGCCATCGACATACAATTCGCAACTTCCAGCCTTTCAACGAGTTTGAAAGCCAGTCTGCTGCTATAGGCGCGATGCAATGCGTCGTTCAAGACAGAATCCGACCGTGATTCCCATTCTCCCTCTGAGGTCGCAAAAGCAACGGCACAAGCTCATCGGAGGAATTGTACAGGTCCGGGCAGATACCGGACTGGAATGAAGATGTTCAACAGAGTCGGCAGTGCTTAGATGTTTGATATGGACAAGGATGAGGATGATGAAAGGCAGCAGTCCGATGGTCGGTCTTTCTCGTCGAGGCCACTGGCAGGAGGATTTAAGATTGTGCGGCTCAGCAGGCGCTAAAGTCTCAGCCCCCATTCCATCCAAGAATAGATACACGAAGGATTCAGGGGCGTTTGGAAGATTGAACCCCCGTTTCGTGGCATTTGTTCCAGTCGGCTCCGTCTGTTTCTACATGATTTCTCCCTAGGAGATGTCGACATACAGAAAGAATGGTACAAGTGTACGTTTGAAGCGAACCATGTGTCTCAAGCCAACCGGGTGCTCAAATCTCATCAATAGCTATGTTGCGACGCTCGGTCCTCGGCCATGGGCTAGACTGGACGACTTACAGCTTGTTCTTCTGCCACTTCCTTTCGACTTGGAATGCCAGGTCGTATGAATTTGCATCGGTAGGCTCACGCCTGTCTTCCACAGCGGCAGATCATCGACGCTGATTCTACCAGGTTCTGTTCACGGCTGCGGCTTTTCCAGAAGGCTTGACAGCTGCTTCATGGATGTCAGTACAGCTTCCAGGTCTCCTGTGTGTCTGCGGCTGATTAGATACATTAGCGGCATCACTACCAGTGTAGCTATCATTCTTTTCGCTTCATCCCTAGGTCGTTGGGTTGACCATGCTCCTTCTCGTCTCCGTACTCTTCTCACAACGGTATCAGTCAATCGTGTTGTTGTGATTGTTGCTTGTCTGTGCTGGTCGCTCATAGTCAAAAGCGGAGGAGCAATCACCGAGAGCGCTATAGCCGATCTGCCCTCCGAGACCGCTCAACATCATCTATCAAATGTCTACCATCTAGAGGACTGGATCTTTCTTTTGATTATGCCGTTGGGGGTTGTCGAGAGACTTTCTCGACTGGCGAACTTGATCTCCATTGAGCGCGACTGGGTTCCGACATTGGCTGCAGCAGGCATGGACGCCAAGCAGCCACAACAATACGATTTGACGCACTTGAATGCAATCATGGGAAGGATTGACGTGATCTGCAAGCTCGGATCGCCAATCGCTATGTCAGCCTTCATGTCTAACACGCAGTCCCCACGATTAGGCTGCTTTGGGCTCCTGGCACTCAACCTCATCACTTGGCCATTGGAGTATTGGACAGCACGACGCGTTTGGACTGGAAGTGAGCAAATGCAAGCGCCAAAGGCGACAGGTCTCATCTCCAAAGACGAGATGGACGACAACGAGAGTAACCATCATCCCCGTCTTCCGAATAATCCCGGGTCGACCCACTGGCGAGACGTGTCGGTTCTCCTCTCAGGCTTGTGGTCGTGGATTGGTGAGTATGGTCGAAGCCTACAGCAATACTTTGCTACCGAGGTATGGATGCCATCTCTGGCGATGAGCAGCCTGCATATGTCTGTCCTGAGCTTCTCCGCAACCTTGACCATCTTTCTTGTGCACTCTGGGTTCTCGATGCAACTGATAACGTTGGCCGAGATCCTTAGTGCTGCGTTCGAATTGAGCAGTACGACCATCTTCCCTTGGGGCGTGCGCTTCCTGTCTTCAGAGCCGAAGCATTACACTGCTTTATGTGAGGATCCCGAAGCCGAGGAGACTATATCGTCACCCACATCTGGATCGAATGATGAGCTTGAACCAGGCAAGGAGCCACTGTTGGTGTTGCATCAGGCTGCGGGTGTCTCCAGACTTGGGATGTGGGCTTTGGGTTTCATGCTTCTGTGCTTGGTCAGTATCATAAGCCCCATGGAAAGGGATAAGGACTCACCGAATCACAGATACCAGCTGCTCCAGCTGTCCTGAAGCTCTCCATAGCCAATGTCAAAGTCGAGTCGGCCGATATCGAGCGACCATCTGCCTGGAAAATCCACCCTGTCGCAGTCCTTTGCATCATCCTCTTCGTCTCCGCTTCACGTCTCGGACGTTGGACGAACGTTCTCTGTACCCAACAGTTGGCGCAAAGTTGCGTCCATCCAGAGCAGCGCTCGGTGTTCGCTGGGACGGAAGCGAGTCTTACTTCGGCCTTTGGACTCGGACACTGGATCGCTACTGTTGTATGGGCCCAGCATGATCAATTCCACTGGGTTGTATTGATCAGTCTGTTGGTTACTGCTGGTAGCACATGCTTGTATGGCTCTTGGTTGCTGCGTCGCAGAGGGAGTTTGATTGCTTGACGTCAATGAAACAAACAGCAATGCAGCCAACCGGCTTTACCTTTCCAATGAGTTGAGTGTGGAGAGTGACGCGCGGAGATTCGTCTCTGAAGGTGATGGATATGCAGCAGCCCGATGTGAAAAGCACCAATGATGACAGAGCAATGCGCTATATGAGCAAACAGCAACCACGGGAATCTTCCGCATCACTTTTCGAGCCAAAGCGCCGGGAAGTTGACGCAAACACGAATCAGTGAAGACAAAAATTGGCCTCAGGGAAGGATCCAATTCATTGGGCTTCGGAACTCGTTCTCCAGAGAGCATCGTACAGCCGTTCCCAAGTCAGAGTGACCGAGATCCCGAATATTGAATTGATCTCTGTCTTCACAACTGAAGACGTCAAATTCACGGCCGCCAAAAAGATGACAAGTCGATTCACGATCTCTGTTTATCGCAATTCCCACGGAGTACATCACTTTCACTGTTAGCGTTCAGATCAAATCAAACACGCAGCTATACAGAAGATCCGAAGTCACATCCTCTATCCAATTTACCAGAATGACGCCTCCAGATACTCCAAACTCAGATCAATGGACTGTGTTACTTGGATCTCTCAGCACCCACTATTCCCCGTGGGACATCGCCAAATTCCCCCAACCCCACGAGACCTTCGACTGCATCTACAGCACCATACTCTCCAGCGACGTGTGATAAAACACCTAACAGAGCCTCGCGATTCACCAGCAAGCGACAACGCCGATTCGGACTAATCAAAGGGTACGCACCGCTCCACCCACCTCCTATCTCAACATCATCCGTACATCTCTTCACCTCGGTCAAGAACCTATGTCGATCCCTGCGGATATTATTCTCGCCTCTGTACCTTGTACCCATCAAGTCAGCTGGGGATTTTTTTTGGAACAGAAGAGCTGAGCTCGAAGCGAAAGTTTGAAATCTACAAGGACGTATGAATACATTGAATCACGTTTCTGCGACAGATCCCATCTACGCAAGATCCCCAACCAGATCGCCAGACCCATCCTCTCTCAAAACACGCGATACGACGCCCAACCAACCCTCCGCATCCGCCAAAGCCCGCCATACTCGATTCAAAACAGCCAGTGATACCGCTCCTCCAAAAACCCGCATCCCACCTGAACAACATCCTAATATCTCTTCACCTCCATCAAGAACCCATGCCGATCCTTACGGACGACATCCTCGCCTCTATACCTCGAACCCATCACGTCAACCGAGAATCCATATCAACAGAGGAGAGCTGAGCCTGACGTGGTGATTCATTGCTTACGAGCCTTCTGGAAATATTTCATCACAGATCTATAATGAACGTTCAGGCAGGAGCGCACATAGGATCGAGCTCTTGAAGAACACGCATGACGACACCAGGTAAAAGAGCTCTGGAGACCACGGTCGAGATCATTGGCTGTGGGTTTATAAATCGCAGTGGGGAAATCGGTTCATGTATACGTTGCAAGCGATAGATATGTTCGATAGAGTTGTTTACGGGCTGGTGTATGGCTTTTTAGAATGATGAGATGAGGGTAGTGAATACGATCAGCAAATCTAAATTTCTCTGCCGTAAAAACATCTTTGTTTGTCGAAAATCATCGAGCTGTGACCCAGCTCTGGAGGGGCAAGCTTAATCATACACCGAAGAGAGGACGGCAGTATGGATTGCTATCTCTGAGAGGGGATGTGTGGATGTGTAGGACTTGTCAATGGCTATTGAAGAGTGATGGAGATTTGGCTGGGAAGGAAATTGGGAGTGTGAGGAGGAAGTCGCTGGGTGGCGATGAGTCCCATCTCCGTTTCTGAGGAAGGGACTCGGTTGCCTGTAGATGAGGAGATGGATTGGTGGCATTGCTAGGGACCCTCTTGCAACCTCTGATTCGAGAAATGTTTCCGAGGCACTAAATGCAGATATATCCACTCGTAAACATCCGCGCCATCGTTACACCATGTTGTTTGAGCAAAGCCCTCTCTCTCCGTAATCGCAAGCTGCGACCTGACGAACGCAAAGTACGACGTACCCAACCCACCATACCAAACCCACCATCATCCACCCCACATACCCACCCCACCAAACCACATAACCCCTCCCTCCATCCTCCCCTCTCCACAAGTCTCAAGTCTCACAATACATACCACTCTCCTCTCCTCTACATAACCAAAATCCCCGTAAAATTGTTATAAACAATCACCCACCTTCTCCCCTCCTCCCCACACTTCTCATATAGCTTTCCCATTCCTAACGATCTGTCTAGAGCTCTTTGGTCTGTTTGGATTGCTAGAGAGGGGGTGGGGGTTGCGGGGGTGTTGTGGGAGGTGGGAGGTGGGAGGTGGGATGGATAATGGATGGAGTGGGGTGGGGTGGGAGGTGGTGGATGGATGGATGATGAGGGATGATAGATGGATGGATGGATGATGGAGTGGGGCGGGGTGTGGGGTGTAGATGAGGGATGGATGGATGGATGATGGATGGATGGAGTAGGGTGTGGTGGGAGGTGGGAGGTGGGAGGGGGGAGGTGGGAGGTAGGAGGTGTGGGGTGTAGTGGGATGTGGTGTGTAGGGTGTGAGGTGTGGTGGGAGGTTGTTGTAGAGATGGGGATGGATGAGAGGTGCGGATGTGTGAGAGGTGCGGATATGGATGAGGATGGGAGGAATGGGAGGAAGGGTTGGGTAAGTGGTTGAAGAGGGGTTAAGAGGGTTTGGGTAGGAACAAGGGGGAAAAGGGGGGGGAAAGGGAGGGAAGGGGGGGCGGAAGGGGTTGTGTACGTGTTTAGAGCGGTAAAGGGGGGGGGGAAGGCTGTTTGGAGTTAGCGTTGCGTATTCTGCTGATGAAGTTGGGAAAGAGAACGGATAGGAATTGTTTTTTTTCCAAACGACACTCTTCAGTGGACGAAAATTGCAAAACTTCCTATATATTGTATTCTCTCCAATAAATTGGTACTAGAACCCACCGATATCTATCGGCCGAGGTGCATGTGGCGTACAACAACATATGAATACTGCATTTGTGTACCGAAGATTGGTGTGGTGACGGATATAGCTAGCTTCTCTCGTCCAAGATTTTTGATTTCTTTGGAAATGACCATTTTTCGATTGTTGGCGAGCGTACTTTTTTGTCACTGGCAAGATTGGGATCATGATCGGGGAAACATAGATCTCACAGATCACGATTTTAAATTTTCCATTTGGTCACCCGCATGATAGCTCGCTTGCTATCAAATTTGCCTGATGGATTAATATCCCTTTGTCACATCTGTTCGCGCAATGGCCCATTCACGAATTGGACCGATTAGCCTGTATATTGACGACACAACGAGATCGCTGGTACTTCGAGCTCCCTTGCCTCGGCCGATGCTGCGAACACTGTTGTGAAGACTTTCCAACCGCTGTCACTCGGAGATTTCTCGTAGCCACACCAAAATTGCCCAGCCAATAATCTCACCGACGATGAATGAATGATACAGGGCAACTTGACCTGGAGCGAAGACTGGACCTGCAATGGGAGAACGAATTCAGTAAGGGATGAAACCCGGTTCAAGGACCTTCATTGCTGGGGATGTGAGGATCCAAGCAAGCTACGGCCGCTGGGAATAGCAGTATGCATCAAGATACAGCGACACTGGTGAAGGGAAGTTGAACATCCGGGTTTCTCAGGGATGAGAGGGACTGTCATCGTGGCCGTTGTTTGATTCCAAGTGTGGATTGTCCGAGGGGATGTAGCCTCCATGGTGGAGTGTGTAATCGAGAATGTCCGTCGAGATTCTCTATACTTTCGCTGCTTTGTGCCTACTCCAACCACTCCTAGAGCAATTGCTTGGTTGAATATTCAGCTGTAAGAGTTCACTAATTGGCCATCGTTGTTGCTGATTTTGTTGGCAGCTTCTCACAAATGGAAGGATGGCTAAACGAAATTTTGCGACCTTTGGCCACCATAATGACGTATAAGCGTGACCTGTTTGCTGACGTCCTTCGATTTGATCAAAGTTGATTGCGTTGAAGCCGCTATGGTAGCGAGAGTTGCGATTGATGGGCAATGCTCCCAAGCCTTATGCAAGGTTGTAATGTTCGGACCATGCGGTTCGACGCTTGTCCTCAGGATAAGATGTTGCTCATCAGTGTAAAGGCTTCCCGGCTGAAGCTAAATTTATGTACCTTGTGCAAGATATGAGACTGTGAAGCCCTGGGAAGTCGATGCGACCATAGCAGCGTCTCGCACATTCTGGGTGATCGGGAATGGAAATCGCATGACTCTATCATGAACTCCATGTATCAGTGCTGGAATAGATGTTTGATACAGTCCAGGGGAAATGTGTAGCCTAGATTCATGGTGACCGCTTCGATGAGATCGAACATGTCTTGGGATTGTTATCACTCCTCCCGCTGTGTTGACAAGCATTCATAGGCAAACCAAACATCCCACGGCACCAAAGCACAATCTGCTCCGAAAAAGTTATCATGTAAACGGTCGGGTGTAGACGCCTCTTCGGCAGAGAAGGTAGAGTTCGCAGCGCTTCCCGGCCCTGCGCACAGAGGGTGTCGACTAGCCGAAGGTCTTTTGCGCATACAGTCTTCATTTATAAGCGGTACAGTCATGTTGTCCACAGACTCCTTCCTCAAGTAATCCGTACCGTCGATAGACAAAACACCATTGACCGTCGAGCGTCAGCAGCCACGTGGATATCAGGAGAACAGATTCCTGGAAGGAATCAGCAAAACGTCACATTCCGGTACGAGGATCAGCTCTGCAATTTGGACTCCGTAGAAACTGGACCACCTCGCACCAATCAGCGATGTTTTGCCTCTTCTTCATTTTGCCATTCCTTCTCGCCCCGTTGAGCGCGTTGTCACTACCCTCGAATCCGTCGATGATACAGCTACCGTCCAACGCCACTATTCATACCCACCGCCTCCACAATGCTGAATGGCCTCCGGTGCCTTGGATATACCGTAGCAGCGACAACACCATGGCGATACTGTTCACAATGTACGGCCGTCAGGCAAACATCAGTCTCACACGTCAGATCATCAGCAACCTAGACTCCGTCATCATCTCGCTGCTCCATCTGCCTGACGACGAACTCGGCATCGGGCGTTTTGAATGTACGCGCGGCATTGTCCAAGTTAGGTTCGACGTTTTGAAAGCTCACGTGCGGAGTACAAGTATGGCGGTGGCGGTAGGGCGAATCAGAGATCTCATGGGAACCGAGTACAATTTGAGGGAGATTGCTGAGGCGCTCATTGAACCAGCCAGCGCATCGAAGGCTGTTGCGAGGGTGCAGGTGCTGTACAGCCACGTGTAGCGTTTGAATATATGTTGGAATCATTTATCGAGCAACAACGAATCCGATAGATAGGATGATCTCACAGGAGTGCTCGGACTGAGACTGCATCAACTCCCCGCGTCAAGAATGGTGTAACAACGTTCGTGCTCGTCAATAGGTATTCTATACACAAATCTAGCGGATGTCTGCTTGCTTCGGTCTAGGTGTGTGAAGAGATTCACAATACCCAGCCTGAATACAGGAGCGTACTCCCAGCACTTCCAGTCTGAGTAAAAGAGCCGGCGTTGCTTTGGATGCTACCATCGATGGTACCTCCAGATAAATTGACCACTTCTCTGTATTGCGCTATTGACCGTCTCGATGTGACGATCATCCTCAAAGCAGAGGGAGCTTTTCTCGTCGAAATGAATAAAACATCAAAGATGGTTTGAATGACGTGTAGGTATTCTAGCTAGAAGCGCGGCTCTTGAGCAGATTGACAGAGTACTTACTTAGATCAGATGGGAAAGGGATGCGGTAGTGGTCTGCCATCTGTCAGTCGGAATGATGACTGTCAACCCCAGTCCCTATGAACAAAGTGACTCACTGATGTCGCTATACAGTCAGTGCCAGTAGAAATCCCGAACCTCCACAATAAACGGAGCGGGACATGTTGTAGTGGACAAGGCAGCCTGAAAGAAGAGAAGATGATTGCCAAGGCTGTGATTACATAATCATCCCCCACCAATCATAGAATAGTTCTATTCTACGAAATCAATCCTGCTGTGTTCCCTGACTCCAGAATTGTGTAATCCCCCTCGTCTACAAGCATTCTTTCACGCAGTACGATGTACATCCCTTGTTCCGAGACTACAGGGCCAGTCAGCAAATCAGAGACTGACTCCTACCACAACCCTATTCTTTACCTTCTCAAGCCAATCAAGAGCTTCTTGAATGACCATGAGTGCTCCAACCGCCATAGCTCATACACTCTCTTCCCTACCACATGTCTCTAGATCCTTTGTGGGCAAATCCTGTCCCACCATCTATGTGTGGTGGAGCTTTGAACTTGCCAACGCCCTCGCTCAGACTATGAAAGGCGCTTTGGTCCTCTTTGCCAACCTACCAACCATGCCATGAGTGCGTCTTGAAGAGGAGGATGATCAAGCTATACCCGCGGCTATTGTGAAAAGCCGCGGCAAGAACTCAATGTTCATATGCGACGAGAGCAATAGCGAGACCGTCCAAGCTCTGACCGAATCGGTCCTGGTATCTGGGCCTCTCCACAACCCTGAAGAACATGTTGCTGAACATATCATCCATTAGATATGGTGGCCAGTGGAGGCGTGTGGGGTTATAGCTCTTCGCGACGCTATTTCAATCTACGAAATTAACGACTATAGTTCTGAGCAGACCGCGCGCGTGAACGCTAAAGGCGTCTTCCCAGCTTGCAAATACGCAGGAAGCTGGACACTTAAGTAAGAGCTATGTGGAAGCGACACACGGGGCTGGATCGTCAACATCAGGTCCATCATGAATTACACATGAAGCTGGACACTCAAGTAAGAGCTATGTGGGGGCATCATACGGGGCTGGATCGTCAACATCAGGTCCATCATGCAATTACACATGAAGCTGGACACTCAAGTAAGAGCTATGTGGGGGCATCATACGGGGCTGGATCGTCAACATCAGGTCCATCACAGGTGTCGTGGATGTGGTCGCTGGTGGCTCGACAATTGGCACTATACCTCATTGGCAGATATGAGGGTTCCCCTTCCTATCACAGGATATCGAAGCGAAGGAGGGCAATTAAAGAACCGTTCGAGTAGCAGCGGTTTACCTTGCACATGCGTTACCCAGTACTCACGGGACAAGATGTGAATTACGAACTGTTGTCCCATCCTATAACCGCACCGCGCCATAATCCCTAGCCTTCAAAATTAATCTCCTCTTCCGATCTGCTTGAACGACATCCTAAGTATATGAGGCATTCTCCAAGATCCAAGCTTTGGTCACGTCTTGGTCCTCCATAGATCAGTTCTATATGGCTCCGCCCATGGCCTCACAGATCCTCGCATGCAATATCCTGACTCACCTACACCCGCCGCAGGCACTCTACCACGGATATAATGAATTTCAGCACCCTTGCATGTGATCTACAGCACCGTTGTCCTGATACACGTACATACGTAACACCTCGATTGTTAGCGTTCAACAAATCCTTGCCCACGCCTAGGAGACGAATTCAGCGTCCATTCTCCTGTGTGGTTTGCGCTTCTGACAAAAAATGTACTACCACAAGGTACAATAACATGACATCGCTACAAAAAACCCATAGCCCTGCTATCAATCTCTAGAGCTAGAAATTATGTGGATCTCCCATATTTTTTTGTGGCTCTTAGGGTTCAATAACCCTCCAATATCTGGCTGACTGTGTTATGCTTTATCCTGTTGTCAATGAACGGATTCGGTGATTTCTACACTTATCTGTGGCGATTGATATTGCGCGTCCGTCGGGCCGGGCAATTGTACGTCGTCGAATGTCTATTGTTGGCACACTTGCTTTAATGGTCTACGGTATGTGGAAATCTACGTACGTATGCCGAGGTTGTACAAAGGCGTGACTGGTTGGCGGTCCTGTTTAGAGATGCTCTTGCTATTTCCAGCTACTGTTAGCAGTTGGACGTAGTTGCGAAGGCTCATAATCCCCAGAGCGCGTGGTTCGTAGCTGTGGTTGATGCCTTGCTACACCTGTCTGTACTAATCGAGATTCTTCATCCGTGTGGGCTTCGCCGTACAAATCTATCATTGCTCGATTATCCTATTGATGACGATTCTGACTATTGTCAGCTGCTGATTAGTTTCGCACGTATTGGCGAAGGCTCTTGATCCTGTGAAGTCGTGGCTCGTCCATCTTCTGACGCACCACCCGAGTAACGAATGGTTGCCAGTTGATACCGAGTACATCTTGTACGACTTTTAATGTACGCATTGGGTCTGCGCTTTATCGATAGGTTTTCTTGTCATGCATGGGGATTTCTAGTGTGCTGAAACAATTAATTCTCGTCTTCCGAACCGCGTTGTGGGGATGTTGTGCGACTTCACCCGTGGTACATATTGGGATGTCGACCCTTCTACTTCCTGGTTCTGTTAAACATTTCGAACCGCTTGCGATAATCTACCTAGTATATTCTCGGAAGACTTTGGAAATATCAATACTGAAAGCCGACTTCATTCAAGTGGTACACTCGCCGAGTCGGTTCGAATTAGAAAGAATTCCACAGCTTGGAGTAGCTGTAAGTCATGTACCCTGTTCTACAACACTGATATGAACGAAGAGTTTTTGACTGTAGGTAGACTGAAATATCTTCGACTGAATGTCTTCTACCAGTACCTCGGACGCATCAAGTCAGTGTCTCTGAGATTCTTGACTTTCACGGACTAATGACCGTGGTGTCCCAAGCCGTTCGCCCAATCCGCCGCTTGGGGGCGTCCGACTCGCTCCACTCTTCGTACGAGGATTCTGGTTCTTCGCACCAGAAATCTACTTCTTCGCACCAGGAGCCTAGTCCTTCGCACCAGGAGCCTAGTCATTCGCACCAGGAGTCTAGTCCTTCGGCCCAGGACGCTGAACATTCGTCCATATACTCGTCGGTTTCATGTGGGTGTCATTGATAGTAGACAGTCTTGAATGAGCCACTAATCCTTGTGTCAACAGCCGAATCGACGGGGGTTCTACGCGAATTGAAATTTACCACACTCCAGAACATGATAGTAACGATGACTGACTGGCAACGTCAAAATTTGATTGGCGCATATTATGATTTCCATCCAGCTGGCGAAAAGAATGTCAGGACGTTTGACGTGTACCTCAAGGTCATTGACATCAACTTAAGCGTCGCAAGGAAAGGTGAGTACACCACTCTCATACGGTTCCTTTCAGACCACGGGCTGACGTTCTTACTCCAAGGCATAAGCTATACAACAAAGCCTCAACGTCTACCGCAAAACGGCTACGCCCTTGAGCCTATGCCGAAGGGTACGGAATCCTATAGGGCATTCCTACGTGATGAACTCAACGAACTCAACATTAACCCCGATCCGGACCGTGGGCTGTATACGACCCTGTATCCTGAGGACCTGGGCGAGTGGAGGTGTGCCTACCACCATCTTCCCGTCAGACATGATCGCTAATTGCGTGTACACAGGTCGATGAAACCACAATTATTAAAAGGCCTCGAATTGGATGCTTACTGTCATTTGTTCTGGGTAATGGGCATGCAATGGCGTCCTCAGACTTACAGAGATGAGCGACAAGAGCACGTGGGAAATGCCCTCCAGGCACTCCTTACGGGCGGTAGCGCTATGCAGTAAGCGTCGGGCGATTCGATTGGGACTGAGATTGGGCTCGATGGTGGTACTCTGATTTGACGATGATGTTTGAAGGGGGAGATTGAGATAGATCATGCATGCTTTCATTACTTGTTCCAGGCCAGATTATGGAGTGGTGTAATTGCGAATGCAGTAACCTTGTAATACCAAGGATTTCTTGTTAGAGCAAATTGACAAAAGAATGCCATCACTTTTGTGATAAGCTGTTGTCCAATGATGTGACTCTGCAGCCGTGTATCCGCCTGCTATATCTCCACGATGGTCACTTCATGAAGCTTACAGATGCTCGTACACACTCACGACCTCCAAAACCGAGCCATCCTCCATAACGCATACTTAACTCTGAAAGACCAGCATTACGGCTTTGGCACATAGTAGACGAGGTATCCAGTTCGTGAGAATCTCAAGGTAGAGCGAAAAGAAATAATATTTCGACTCTACAACCTGAATTATATAGCTTTTATCTGGAGTCAGGGATACAAGGCTATCTGCCCTCGATAGAAACTTTAGCATCCGGGTTCTTACGTCTCTAAGTATAAAATGTATACGACATTTAGAACCGGAAGGGGAGAGGGGAAGGGGATGTATAAAGCTATCTAAGTATTTACAGTTTTCAAGGAGGGCGGAAGTTTTCGAGTATCAGACCTCCGTATTATACGGTTGAGAGTACTTAATATTAATAGACTTTAGATGATATTTATAATTTATAATCCTATATAAAATAAGTTAGTACTTAATTAAACCCTTAAATACTAGCCTTCTAAAATTTTAACTTATATTTTTTTTTAATTAATTAATAAGTCTTTTATTTTATACTAGTTATATATATAATATATAAAGAGACTAGTCTAGGATATATATCCTTTTTTACCTCTACCTAAGTAATCCTATTTAAGTAGATATACTATCCTTAAATAAAAACCCTTTATAATAATATTTATTTAGCTTATATTATATATCCTAACTACTAAAAAACGTTAACCCTAGTATAAAGCTACTAGAAGGGAACTTTAAAACCCCTCCTATTAGTAAGAGGTAAAATAGTCTAAAACCCTCTAGATTATAAAATATTCTAAGTATAGTAATATACTAGGAAGCTTAATAATCCTAAACTCTAATATAATACTATCTATTAAATAGAAAACCCCTTCTTCTAAGTATACTAGCTTCTAGATATCTTTAAATACTTTATAACTTCTAATATTATAAAGGATAGTTCTAATCCTTAAATAATTCTTTAAGCCTCTAGTATAATAGCTTATATTATACCTTAGATATCTTAGTTTTTTTCTCTATTAGTAGTTAATATAGATTTATAACTTATTAATTTAATAGAAGGGGTATTAGTAACTAAATATATATAGATATTAGATTTTTTAAAAATATAGTAGGGTCTAATATAGTAATACTCCTTACTTATTAGGTTATAATTAATACTAAGACTATTATAATTAGGGTTATAAATATAATAATATTATTAAGATTTATTAACTCTCCTTTAAGGAAGGTTTATAGCTAGTATTATATATAGGTTAAACTTATATATTTTCTAGGTATATAAAGGCTTATTTACCTACCTTAGTAAGTAAACCTTAATTATATATATTAGAAATTAAGGTAGTTAGCCCTATTATACTAGTAGCTTAGTAATAGAAATACTAATTATTTTTATAATACTTATATTCTTACTTAGAGTATTATTTATATAGCTTATTATAAGGGTACTACGTAATAATATAGCTATTAAGTACTATAAATAGTACGTATATATATATATATAAAACTCTCTATTCTTATTAATAGTAAGACTAATTACTACCCTTCCTTTTAAGGGGAATTCCCTCCTCTATATATTATAGGTAAAGGGGTAGCGTAGTACTACTACGTACTATAAACGCTACGTTAATAGTATACTATATTCCTAATTAATCCTTATAATTATCTCCCTATCTAGGCTCTTAGGCTCTAAGAGTATAAAAGGTTATAATTTATAAAAGATACTCCCTTAGTAATAGATTATACCTCTAATAAGAGTATAATAATATAATTAATTATAAAGCCCTCTAAGTTAAGCCTTAAGGAATCTATAGTTTTATTAAACTATAATAATTACAGACGCTACTCTTATATATAATCCTTATATTATAATATATTCCTATTATACTTCCTATTATCCTTTATTAATTTATTATAAAAGTAGTTAGAAGTCTTAGTATTTTAAAGTAAATAGGAAGTTATTACTATTAAGGGTTTATTAAGTACTTAAAGCGTACCTTCTTTATATAACTGTAATATTATTCTTTTAATTATAATATCTTTATTTTTTATTAATTATACTAAGTCCTTTTTAAGTCTTATTTATATTATTACCCCCTCTAGGCCTTATTATACCTCCTTATACTTCTAGTAGTTATTTTATAAGTAATCCTTAGTAATAAACTTACCCTTACTACTAATTAAAAGAAGACTACTACTACCCCCTCTATTTATAGTAGTATATAACCTCTCCTATTAAGCCGCTCCTAGCTTATTCTTATATTATCTTATATAATATACCTTTATTATACTATATTCTAATTTAAAGAGTTATAAGTCTAATATTTTTAATTAAAGCTTTACTTACTTTTTTAGTAGGATAACTTATACGCGCGCCTCCCCTAGGTTAATAAAGTATAAGTATTATAAAGATCTTAATATTAAATATTAATAGAAGATCTCTACTTATACTTACCGCGCTTATACGCGCCTTCTTTAATCTTTAAATATTATAACTACTTTAAACGCTAGCTCTAACCTCCCTTAACTTACTAGATTCTAGTAAACCTTTAATAGACTTATTTAATAGTATTATTACTACCTTTACCGCGCCTCCTCCGCCTCTACTACTATTATAACTCCTACTAGGGTTAACCTAGCTATTACTATCTATATTATAAATACCTTAGAGGGTATTCTTAATATTCTTTATTAGCGTATATATATTACTCTATCTCCTCTTTTAAAGTACCTTTAAAGCCTCGCTAATATATTATAAGAGCGCCTCCCTCCTATTATAAAGGATAAAGAAGAGGATAATAAGGAGGATACTCCTATTACTAGTAATAGTAATAGTAATAGGCCTAGTACTACTACTAGTATAATATAATAGCCCTCTCTTATAACGCCTTTAATAGTCTAGTTATATTAAGTATCTTTTCTTTTTTTATTTATAATAATAGAAATTATTTCCCCTCTTATATAATATAAACTTTATACCTTAAGGTAATCCTACTTAAATCTTTCTAATATATCTAGTATATTAACTAAGTCCTACTTATATAACTATTAATTATAATTATAAGACTAACCCTTCTACTTTACTAAATACTAAGGTTTATTATAAGAGATTTTATAGTTAAGAATAGCTTTAACTTCCTATTTATCTTTATTATTTATAAGCTCTACTTATATAGCTTTTATAATACTCTTATTATTACCTTAATATAGTATTATAAGTAAGACGTAAAAGATATTATATATATAAAAGATATTAAGTAGTTATAACTTATATACCTAATTACTAATATAATTAAAGACCTTAAAAGGCTTTAGATAATATTATAATAGTTTCTTAGTTACTTATATTAATCTAATATACTTTATATTTAATAAGATATAATTACTTATATTATATTATCTTTATTTATTTATAAATTATATACGCGTCTATCTAAACTAATAAAAGATAATTATAAGGGCTTACAGGTATTTTATAGTCGTTATAATAGTAGCCGACTCGTAGGGGAAACTATATACTTATACTAAGTATAAGCGTAGGTAAAAACCCTTACCTTTCCTACCTTCTTTATAACTTCTATTCCGTTTTCTCTTTATACTATATTCGGTCCTTTATAATAATAGGCGGTCGTATTTACTACTATATTAGTCCAGCTCCCTAGGGCCGGCTTATATACTATAAAAGCGAAATTCGCTCCGGTAGTAAAGATTTACGTCTAAGGTCGGCTCTAGTATAACTACTTCGCTATAAGCGAGAACTAGCCTAGTAGCCTAGTCTAGATTATCTATCTTACTACTCGTTTTACCCCCCCCGCGTTCGCGAGCATCTTATAGGCGTCTACCGCGCCTAAGGTATCCTTTAGCTCCTAGCGGCGGTCCTAGAGCCTAGGGTAATAGATAAGGATATACTTCGTATCCTACCTACGCTAGTTATACCTATAGCTTACGGATATATAGCCGGGGACTTTATACTAGTATAAGAAGGCGGCTAGCCCGATCTTTCCTATCCTTATCTACGTAAGGACGGAGCTCTTAGCCTTCTAAAGGCCCTTATAAAGGGTCCTCCTACCGGTCTATAAGCCCCTAAGCTAGGCGGGAGGGTAATCCCTAGCTCCTAGTCCCGACTAGTATTCGTCTTATATAGTATCCTAGGAGGACTTCTACTAATAGTATATTATCTTCTTAATCCTTTAGGGGGGGCGGGCTACCTCCCTAGTTACGATCGCGCCCCCGTCGTCTAGGCGTAGGGAGCGTAGAGCCTACTCGTTCTTCTCTTCCGCGGGGGATTTTACTACCTCTCTCCTCCTCCCCCTCTTAGCGTTTAGCTTCCTTCGGATACGTATATTCCCTATTACTATTACTAGGTAGATCCCCTTTAATATATACCGGCGGAGAATTAAGTAATCTAGTATTAGTTATATAGGGGCTATCCCTAACTCTACCTCTAGTACTCGCGTTAAGGTAGCCTTATATACCCCTAGTACGCGTCTTAAGTAGTTATTTTAGATGACTTTAAGCTTCCTTATATACGTCTTCTTTATATCCCTTAGTCTTTATAATATATATTATAAGGCGGACGCGTAGGTTATAACTAGCCGTACTATTACGTTATATACTTTCCTTACCCTACTAAGGGTAGCTCCCTAGGTTAATACTATTATTATAAATAGGGCGAGGCTTTAAGTAGCGAGTTTCGCCTATACCCTCTTTAGGTATAGGCCCTACTATAATTTACTATCGATATATAGTCCTAGGACTTAGATCTCCGTTTATAGCTTTATTATTATATGCCCTAGGTTAATAACCGTACTTATATTAAAGTGACGGGGGTAACGGGTAGAAGAGTTTACCTAGTAACCGTTTATACTTAGTAATCGTCCGGCCTTATAAGGCTAAACCCTTATAAGCGTACCCTAGAATATTATAAATATAGTTTATAACGTCTATTTCATACTATAAATCTATAAAGCGACTGTTTCTAAGCTATTTAAATTATCCTTTACAAGGTTTTCTTATTCGTATACCTCGTCCTAATTAGCTAATTCCTCTAATTACGTATCCTTCCTATCCTTCCTATTCTTACTAGCTATTTTGCCCTCGTAGGCCCCGTTCTAACTCCGCCGTAGTTATTCTAATAGGTAACCTAATAATAAGTCTTTTTAGTCGCTTAGTTATTATACGGGCGATAGTATAGTCCCCTTTACTTAGTATTTCTTCCTATATTACCGTTATCGGGGGTGCTTTAGTTCTATATAGGATCGCTATTACGGACGTAGTTATAAGGGACCTGAAAGGGGTAATAACTACTAGCCTAATTACTAGGGGTAATAGCTTCTTCCTAGGAGTAGGACGTAATTTAGGACCGGGTTTTTCCTTCGGTTTAAAGATTTCTAGACCGAGTCTATTTAGGGTAGTAATAATAGCTTTCTACGCTTTATTAGCCTAATTAGTCTATTATTCTATAAGTACTACTTTATTTATAAATCTAGTAGCCTTATAATTCCCCTTTAGATAATTAGATTTCTATTACTTCCGTCTATTAAGTTCTATAAGTTCTATATTAGTAACGCCCTAGATTATAGACTTAGCTATTACTTAAATAGCCGCTTTACCTACTTTTTATAGAATATTTAATAGATTAGGTTATTACGTCTTAACTCCGGTCTACGTAATATACTATAGGATTTATTAAATATATAGAGTATTAGCTAGTATTAATACGAGGTGAAATTTCCCGTTAAGGCTAATTAAGGTAATTATTACCTTAGGAGGTATAGTAGGGCGGATCTTAATATTATACTATTAAGGTAGCTAAGTCGTAGGAAAATATTATAGAATTAATTCAGGCCTAAATAGTAATAGTCCTACTATAACTTAGGCCTTCTTTATATTAACTACTATTATCGCTTCTTACTAGGCCTATTAATAGATATCTAAGAAGTCTACCTTATTAATATAATAGCTTACCCCTAGATATATAACTCGCTAGACGTAGGATTTATAAGCTATTACTAAGGGAGAAAAAATACTAACGTCTAATAGCTGAAGTAGATGTATTATATATAGCGGTAAGTAAAGAAGAATAATCTTGTAGTTTATATAGTACTAAATCGTTATAATTGTAATATAAGAAGTATAGCTATTAACTAGTAGTATTTAATATTCTCCTTTTTAATACGCTTATATCTCTTAATTAAATCCCCTTTAAAGCTATTTAAACCCGATTATATTATTAGTCTAACTATTCTCGCTAATATAAATTTCGCTTAATTTAAGAGCTTCTTTCTAAGATTTCTAGATTAATTTACCTTTGAAAATAATCTAGGGGGGTAGAGATCTACTATCTATTAAGACGTACTTAATAAGTAATACCTATTCACGATTCCTATATTATATTATATAAGCCTTCTTCTTATTATACTTAGGTATTATAACTTTAAGCTTAGCGATTACCCCTTATATAAAACCTTTCTTATCTATATTATAGATATCCCTCTTATCTACCTCGTACTCTATCTTAATACGTAGGTAGAGATTAAACTAGCCTAATAGTACCTTAAGATCCTATATTATAGCACGTTCCTTATTAAGTAGTAGAATATAAGCTGTCTTTACCTCTAGGTATTATAATATAAATTTCTAGGGCTAGTTTAATCTAATTAGGGTTTTATTATCCTTTATAAGAAGGATTTCATTCGCTATAAAGCGTATTTACTCTATCCTTAGTAGCTAACCCTATGTATAAAGACGGAGAACCTAGGCTAGAAGTACTACTTCTTCTCTAGGAGTAATTCGCTATTAGCCTTTATAAGTATTAGATATTAGTTTACGGCCCCTAATCCTATTAGCGAGTATACTCTTTAATATACTATATTACTTAGCTACCTTCGTAATTAATAGGATTCTATTACTATATCCCCTAGCCTCGATCCAGGCCGTATAAGCTAGTTTTATACGATCTTCCCTACCTAGTTTAGTCTCGTATAATAGAGGAATAGACGGTAGCGGTACGTTTAATATACTAAATAGATTTATAGATAGCGATTTTATAGAATTTAGGTTATAAGAAGTTATAAATAATAAAATCTAAAGCTCTAGGGTAGCCTTATAAGGTACTAACCTTATAAGGCCGGACGATTACTAAGTATAAATAGTTACTAGGTAAACTCTTCTAAGGTAGACTAATTTATATTTCTAGGGGGCGAAACTCGCCTTATACGTCGAAGCCCATTTAAGGTAGATCTCGTATACTAGTTCTAAGGTCTTATAGTTACCTTCCGTAGTTTTCTTATATACTAGTAGGTGGATATTATCTACGAACCCTCTAACTTATAACTATAATTTAGCCGCCGTATACTCCTTAATAAGTAGCGCGTTAAAGAATAGGAAGAGGATAGGGGAGATTAGCGACCCCTAGGGAATCCCTATCTCTACCGGCTCTATCCTACTCGTCATCCCCCTAATTATAATAGACGAGGACCTTTCTACTAGGAAACTTTCCGTCTAGCCTATAATATAGCGAGGGATCCCCTTATACCGGAGGTTATAAATAAGCCTCCGGTAGGAGACGTTATTAAAGGCTCCTATAATATCTAGATTATATTATCTTTACTTTTACTATTTATTTATATACTCTACTTATATAACTTATACTTAATATAAGTACTACTTTAAACCTTCCCTTTATTTCTAAAGTAATTTAACTCTTTCTTATACTAATAGGACTTCTCTTAATAGTAGCTTTAATAGCTCTATATCTAGCTTAAGTAAGTAGTTATAAAGTACCTTATATAAAGGTAACTTAGTACTAGTATACTTTATATAATTATATATAAACTCTACTAGATAAAGTAACTCTACCTAGTTATTTTATCTCTAGGTAGAATAGTAGTATAGATACTACTTTAGCGTACTATTCTATCTCTCTATTTAACTATCTATTTAAGGGTAGAAAGTAGTACTAAGCTTTCTTTTTATATTAGTATAATAATATATAGCTACCTAGAAGCTACTTATAAATACTATCCCTTAATTACTAATAATACCTTCTAGCTAACTAAACTTTAAAAAGATTTTATAGTATAATAGGTTAGTAATACTAATAGTATTAACTATCTTTATAATAGGTAAATACCTAGCTACCTTAATATAATAATTTATAACTACTAAGATTATATTATAAATACTACCCTTTTATTTACTTAGAGGAAGATTTATAATAAAATTTATTATAATTTCTTAAAAAGGTCTTATAAGTATTAGTAATAGTAATAGTATATTATAAATAGTATATCTACGTAGCTTTATTAATTAGTAGGTTAAGTATTTTTATATATAATTATAAATATCTTATCCTATTAATTTCTAATAGAACTTCTACTTAATAAGCTCTTATATATACTTCTATAAGTAGTAGCTAGTATAAGGGTTATTATAATAAAGCTTTAAGATTTCTTATTTAATTACTTTATTATTAGATATAAAAACTACGCCGCCCTTATAAAGGACCCCTATCTTATCTATTAATAGAGATATATTAGTAGCCTTTTTATAGCTCTAAGACTTTAATAATTATTTCTTATTATAAATATCCTTATCTCCCTCTTAGAGATATTAGAGTATCTCTAATATTAAGTTATTATACTTATTTTATACGCGCTCTATTATTAACGCGGTTATAATATACTTTCTAAGTACTATTTAATTAATATTAAACTATCTTATAATAGAGTTTAAGCTATTACCTACGCTACTTTATATCCTTAAAAGCGTATTACTCTCCTCTATTTTTAGGGTATAAGGCTTTCTAAGCCCTATCTCTAATCTTTTATACTATTTATAATTATAGGCCTTATTATCTTATAGACCTTTATAAATACTATATATATAGTACTTATTAAAAGGAATATACCTAATATTCTTTAACTTATTTTATAATATTAGTAGATAAGTATCTTCTTTATCTACTACTAGTATATAATCTAGTTACTTTAATAGAGTATTAACTAAGTTCTTAGTACTTATATAATAGTATATCTTAAAGTTATATATTATAAGCTTTATTACCTAATATACTTATCTCCTTATTAATAATAATATTATCTAGAAATACCTTAAGTTATTATAATTAATAATTACTATAATTAGTATAAGCTACCTTCTAAGAAGTACTTTTATACCTAGAACGCTTTAACTATTATAAGTAATTCCTAGTTATAAGTCTTATATCTAGTTTCTACTAAATAGAACTTATAAGAGTAGAAGGTAATAGGATATTATTCTACTTCTACCCCTTTAATACTAATTAAGAACTTTTATAATAAAATAATTATAATAGCTAGAATTAAAGTATTAGTCTCTAGTTAGATTTCTCTTATAAGGTTAAAATATATAAGTAATAATACCTCTTAAAAGAGTTACTTTAACTACTTAAATACTACTCTTATAATATTACTTAATATTAACTTTCTATTTTTAATATATAGATAGTTATTTTTTAGATAGTCTATTAATACCGCGGTTATAAAGGAATAGTACTTAATAAAATAATAGTAGAAATTAGTAAACCTTAAAAAGATTTAAATATCCTTAATACTTCTAGGTTCTAGCTATTCTATTATAATATCTACTCTATATAAATCTATATATACGCCGTTATAACTAATAATAAAGCTAAGGAATTCTACTTCTATTATTATAAATTTATATTTTTTTAAGCTAATATAAAGTTTAAATTCGTAAAGATATTATAATACTACCTTTATAGCTCTAATATAAGACTTTTTATCTTAAGAGTAAATAAGAATATTATCTAGATAAATAATATATATAATATTAAGTAGTCCTACTAGGGCTTTATTAATATATACTTAGAATAAGGTAGGTATATTAATAAGTTTAAAAGGTATAACTATATATTTAAAATAGTTATATCTTATATAAAATATAGTCTTCTATTTATTACCCTTTCTTATTTATAAGTAATAATATATATCCTTAAGATCTAACTTAGTTAAGTACTTAGTATTAATTAGTCTTATTAATATTTTATTAATTAATAGAAGTAGATAGTAGTTCTTAATTATAATCTTATTAAGCGCCTTATAATTAATATATAAGTATAATATTCTATCCTTTTTTAGTATAAAAAGAATTAGTAGTATAAGAGGAGGAGAGAGTAGATTAGAAGCCTTTAATAGTAGTATAAAGGGAGGTAGTTATAATGCTTAAAGAGGAGGTAATTATAGAGGTTTAACTAGAGGTAAGAATATCTAAGGAGGTTTAAGTAGTATTAGTATAAGTTCTAATACTATTACCTTTAATATAAGTAATATTAATACCTCTAGTAGAGCTTCTAATAATACTAGTTAAGATATTATAATATTAGCCTATATAATTAGTATATTTTTAGAAGATATTAGTATAAGACTTTATTACCTAGATATATTATAAATAAGTAGCTAATTTAGAATTATAATTTTAAGCTTTAAGTTAATCTTCCTACCTTTATTATTCTTATTAAAATTAATTAATAATAACTTAATATACCTACTTAAATTAGCTATATATATTCTATATTACTTTATTATTTCTATATTAAACCCTATTAAGATAGCTTCCCTTCCTATTACTATTAACTTATCTTATCTTATTCTAGAAGGATAGGCGTTTAAGTTAACCTTAATAAAATACTTATAACTCTATATTTAGATATAGTTAATTAATAGAGTCTTTCCTATTTATACCTATTCTAGATACTTAGCTTTCTTATTTATAATAAGTCCTATTAATAGTCTATTCTTTAGATATATACTAGTTATAATAGCTTTATCTTAAAATTCTATTAGTAGTTCTATATTATATATATTACTTAGATATATCCCTTAGTTATTTATATTAACCTCTTAATAATCCTATTCTAATATAATATATATAACTCTATATCTTAAAGTATTAATTTATATTCTTTAACCTACTAGTTAATTATTAATAATAGTTCCTTTATATTATTAAGTTAAACTACTTTTAATCTCTTACTAATTTATAATTTAACTATTCTCTTTTATATATTAAGTTCTCTAGTAATTAATTTTCTATCTTTAATATAAATAACTTATATCTTCTAAGACTAGTTATCTACTATTTATAAAAAGTATATATTACTAGTAAGACTAAGTAGTAATAGACTATATATATTAATTAAGATTAGGTCTAGAATATTATTCTTATAAGGGACTACTTCTTAATTAATCTTCTTCTTTATCTTTCTAATAGAGTATAATAAGTATAAAGTCTTTATATTTAAATAGTATACTTTCTTATATATTATAACCTTATATAACTTAGCTATTAAGTTAGTTCTAAAGTAGGTAGATTATTAGTATATAAGGAAATAATTCTTAATAGATTATAGTTTTTTATTAGTTATACCTAAAGGATTTTCTAACTAATTAGGTAGCTTAGTATTTAAATAATTAGGTATAATCTTTATTAATAAGTCTAATATCTTTTCTAAAGGAATTAAGCTATTAGGAATATTAGAGGGGTATATATTATTATACTCTAATACTTTCTTATTAATATTAGTTATATTAGTATTAAGTTCTTTAATAGTAGTATATACTATCTTATATATATATAATATTAATATCTAGTTTAGTACTAAAGGAAATTCTCTTAATATCTATAAAAGTATATATACTTCTTCCTAGTAAGTAGCCTTTAATATATCTTTTCTATTAATATATAAGTAGATAGAGTTATTATTAAATTAACCTTTTATATCTAATATATATAATTATCTACTTAATAATAAATTCGCCTTAAGATTAGAAATATAATATACCTATTTAATTCTAATTAGCCTACTCTTTTATATCTTTAAGATTACTATTCCTATATAGTTTATATATAATACTTCCCCTTTAACCTTAATTATATATCTCTTTATTTATATAAGATAGCAACTAAAGAGTTAGATCTTATTAGTTATATAAGAGGAGGCCGTTATATTAACTATTTATATTAAGGGGGTAAGCTTACTTACTACTTCCTTAGTAATATAAGTAATCTCCTTATTCTTATCTATTAAATTATCTTCGCTAGAAGAGGTAGAGTTATTAGAGCTAGCCTTATAAGCTTATAACTTATACTCTCTCTTAGTCTTATAAAAGGTTATATATCTAGTCTTCTTTTTCTTTAAGATATAGACTAATTTCTTAATAGCTTTAAATATATTATAGTCTTAAACCTTATAACTATCTTCTTTATAAATATAATATTTTAGTACTCTAGTATTTCCTTCTAAGCTTTATTAAGTAGATAATCCGTTAGTAATTTCTAAAAACCTAGAGGGGTACCTAGGGCTAGCCCCGGGCTACCCTAGGCCTTAAGGGCCGTAGTTTAAAAAAGCTTGCCTTAGGGTTATAAGGGTAGATACGAGTCCGCCTAGAGCCGCCTAGAGCCGGCCTAAGATTAGGCTTCCGGGTACTAGGTAATAGCGTCGCGCTACCCTAAGATTAGGCTTCTAGGCGCTAGGTAATAGTATTACGCTACCTTATAACTAGGCTAAGTAATAGTATTATAGTTCTTATAATTAACGCTATTATATTATTATTAATACCCTAAGTTAATATAACTACTACGCTATTACCCCCTATTATAACCTACCCTAATATATTACCCCTACGTAGAAATCGGCTGAATTAATTAATTCCGGGGTTACTTTCAGGGTAGCATTAGGGGTAACTCTAGGGTACGCTACCTAAGTCCCCCGTTAATTATAGAATATTAAAACTTTTAAAGTTCTACTTAGTAAGTAGTTATATAATATGGTTTCACTTAGTAAGTAGTTATATAACTTCTTAGAATCTACTAACTAGTAGATTTTAGAAAGATTACTTAGTTAGTAGTTACGTAATACTTCCCTTAGAGCCCGGAGCGGCCCTAAGGCCTTGGAACACGCTGCGACAGGCCTAGGGCTAGCCCGGAGCCCCTAGGGCCGGCCCTAGGCCTACGGGCCGAAGGCCTTTATTAAGGGTATAAGGGCGAGTTAAGATCTTACTAACGTCCCCTCTTAAAGGTAGGATATAAGGTTAAGTATAACTTATATAATTATTAATATAAAAAGTCTTTATAAGTAACTATACCTATCTTAATTATAGGAATTTTATAAATTATAAAGTCTTTAACTTTTTAAAGGATTTAAAGAACTTTATTTATATCTATCTCTTTATAAGCTTTAAGAGTTACTATAGTAATAAAATATTTAGGTAGTAAGGAGTTATATATATAATAGAGTAGCTCCTTATTAAGATATACTTACTTAAGAGCTAGTTTAATAGCTATAATATTACTATAAATCTTATAAAGTACTACCTAAGTATCTTAAATTATATATCTACTCTTTTTTATATAGTTAACTAGTTCCTTTTATTTATAAGCTACTACTTATTTATAGTTATTAATATATTTCCCTTTTAATACCTCTTATTAGTCTCTTACTATATTCTTATTAATAATAAGATTAAAACTAATAGTATTAATACCTTTAAAAATAAACTATTTAGCTATTCCTTTAAGCTTATTATATTTTAAAGGAGGTATATCTAGGAATAATATAAGGTATTCTTTCTTAGATTTTTTAAGAATATATATTCTACCTTTTACCTATAATTTTACTTAGTTAATTATAAACTATTTTTTATAGTTAAAAGAGGAGAGGATTAGGATCTTATTTAGCTAGTAGATATCCTTTATAATATTATCTATTATTTTATTAGTTCTATTATAAGTAAATATATTATTAACTATTATAAGTAGATTTTCTTTACTACTACTAGTAGACTATTTCCTATTATAAGTAAGGTATTATAATACTTATATAAGAGAGTATTATATAAGTAGTAATATAACTAGGCCTTACAACCTATTAAATAATATAATAATAAGTATAAAGACTAGTTAAGAATATAGTACTACTATTAACGTAGTATTTATAATATATAATAGTACTATACTACTCCTTTACTTATAGTATATAAAGGAGGGAATTCCCCTTAAAGAGAAGGGTAGTAATTAGTCTTACTATTAATAAGAATAGAGAGTTCTATATATATATATATACGTACTATTTATAGTACTTAATAGCTATATTATTATATAGTACCCTTATATTCTAATTACTCTACTCTATTTAAGGGTAGTAGCCTAACTATTAGTAAGATAAGTAGAGAAGGGTTATTATAAGTATAAGGTAAAAAGGTTAGTTAACTAGTATAAATAACCCGCTTAAATATAAGGGATTAAGCTTATAAAAAAAGTAAGTCTTAAGAGTTAGTTAATAAAGTAATAATAGATATATTATAATTATAACTAACTATTTAAGAGTAGCTACTAGGCGTATAAACCTAGTCCCTACTACTTAAAACCTAAGAAGTACTATTATAAAGGATATAAGAACTTAAAGAAGAAGTTTCTAAGAGGTAGTAGATATAAGATTTATAATAATATTTATAAGAGTTAGAGTAAGAAATATATACTAATAACGCCGCTTAAATAGGTTATTAATATTACCTATTATTAATAGAAGAATTAGAATTAAAGTATCTTTAATATAGAACTTATATTCTTAAGCCGTAGGACTTATATATATATAATAGGAAGTTAGTATAAGAATATTAAAAATAGTTTAATAATATATTTAATATAATTAAAATAAGTATAACCTATTTTCTTAATAACTCTATAAAAATCTAATATATATTATAGTATATAGCTCTAGACTTTAAGGCTATATAATATAAGTATATAAAAGATATATTAAAGGATAAATAGTCCTAGAAATACTTTAATAGTTTTCTAATAGATTAAATAAAAGATCCTTAAAATTAATATCTAATAACTAGTAAGCGCTACTTAGAAGCTAAGTAAAAGAAATATTAAAAGATTATAAGCTTTATAAATTACCTTATTAAGTTAGAAAGATAGCTTAAGTTATTAATAGAGTATATACTTTATAATAACCTTTTAAATAAGTTATATAAAGATCTTTATAATTAACTTATAATATAATCTAATATCTTAGAGATAAGGGATACTCTTATTATATTAGCGACTTAACTAGAGCCTTATATAATACTACTTATATATAAAGACTAAAGGGATAATACTTCTACTAGAGGTTAATATCCTTAAAGAGGAAGAGGAAATTTTTAAGGGTAAAGAGATAATAGCTTATATATAAAGTAAGAAGGATAGGGTAGTATTAAAGCGTTATTATACCTTCCTTAAAGGCCTAAGCCTAACCTCTCTACTATTAAGTATTATAATTATTAAAAGAAGGGATATATAACTAAGAATTACTAGAGCGTAAAATTAATAATTATAAGTACTATAACTAATAAGCTTATAACTAATAAGATATCTAGTAATAAGCTAGTTAAAAGAGGCTTAAATTTAAAAAACCCCTAAGTACTATAATTACGTCTACTATTATAATATAAGGGAAGAAGTAGATATAGCGACTTATTATAATAGTATAAATAGAGCTTAAGAGCTTATAAAAAGAATTTATTATATTAATTAACTCTAGAGTAGATACTAATTATATTAATATACGCTTAATAAAGGAGTAGAATTAGGAAATAAACCTAAGCTCTAGTAATACCTTATATAATAGAGTTAAGAACTTAATATAATTACTAGGTTCTTATATAAGAGAAATTAAACTTATTAATTCTAATAGTATTATATAATATTATAAGGGCGCCTTTTATATAATAGTAAACTTTAATTATAACTTCTACTTTAAGTATTTATAATTAGAAGAATAAAATCCCTAAGTAGATTAGCTTATATAAAACTAGTAATTCCCTATTAAGAAAAGTAATATTAAGGAGTATTTTAGTACTATTAAAGCCTTAAAGAAGTAGCTTAATAGTATTATATTTATTATAATATACTTAGAAGTAGGTAATAAAAGCCTACTACTTAAAGTTAAGCTCCCTTTAAAATTTTAGGAATTCTAAGATATCTTCTTAACTAAGAATACTAGGGCGCTACTAGATTATATATATTATAATTACGCGATTAATATAAAAGAGAATAAGGAACCTCCCTTTAATCTACTTTATAACCTATTAGAGAAAGAGTTACGCGTACTAAGGAAGTACTTTAAATAAGCTTTAGAAAAGGGATAAATTTATTATTTTATAAATTTAATAAGTATAAATAAGATTATAGTATTAATACCTTAGTTACTAGCTTTAAAAAGAAAGAGGGATAATAAAATTATAGAAGATAATAGAGTTTTAAAATATACTAGAGTATTACTAATAATAAAGGCTATTAGAATAAAGGACTAAAAGATATCTATTAGATATATCTATATCCTAGATATATATAAAGAAGCTATTAATAATCTTAAATATAGATCTTAGTAGTTTTAAGCTTATAAGAATAAGATAGCTTAATTAGAAGGTAATAATACTTATATAACTAAGATTCTACTTAATAGAGTAAATATTATTACTTATAAATAGGTATTTACTATTAAATATTAATAAGATAGGATAGTTAAAAAGTTTAAGGTAAGGCTAGTAGCTAGAGGTTTTAATTAGATTTATAATATTAATTATAATAAGATATTTACTCTAATAGTAAAGATAGATATTATATATATAATACTAGTACTAATTACTATTAAAGACCTAGAAATAGGTTAAATTAATATTAATAATACCTTTATAAAAGCTAGTCTTAATTATCTTATTTATATAAAACCCCCTTAAGGTATAGATATAAAGTAGAGGGAGTATTTATAACTCCTTTAAAGTCTATATAACTTAAAATAAGTAGCTTATAACTAGTACTTTATATATAATAGGGAGTTAACTAGGCTAGGTTTTATCTTATCTAAGTTAGAT
>JAABUP010000329.1_pt1 | contig 108013 bp, 97 predicted proteins | sample 5559201 | NCBI WGS metagenome assembly JAABUP01 (sample SAMN10711887, study PRJNA513373) | rock metagenome | isolation source: Antarctica rocks | place: Antarctica
AACGCCCTCTGCGCCGAACTCAACCAGACCCAAACCCGCTACCCCGGCACCGCCCTCATTCTCACCTACAGCATCAAAGACCATCCCCGCCCTGCATGAAAAACCTCACCATGTCCGGAGTTCTGAATCTATGGCGTGTTGCGGTCGTAGTGCCTCACGTCAATTGGTCCGCGTAGCGATGTTTTGTTGCCTCATGTAAAAGGTCCGCGTGGCTTGGGGGGCTTCACCTCCTTGTTTGCTGTTCCAGGGTCGGGTTGGTCGTGGTCGTCACGCTGTCGTCACACGACGGGGCGTGGGGCTGGGGAGCACGTCGGTGGCCGCGTGGGCAGCGGGCAGGGGTATCTGAACCATCCCGGTGAACCTGAAGTAGACAGAACCCACACCCCCGAAAACCGCGAACCCCCAGATCAACAGCCAGTTCGCCACGCGCAAGCCGACGAAACTTCGGATTGGAGGCAACCGGCGAGGGTTTGCCCGCCGGCAATTGCTGCACCGGGATTACCCGCTCTGAGCGCTGCGATTGGCCAACCGGTCTCGCGTCGCCGCCAGCACTGGCCGCGAGGCACTGCGAGCCGGCACCAACGGGACGTGGGCGTCGTCGATAAGCCGTTTGCTGTGTTAGGACCGTGCTTCCATTTCGGGCTGAGGCGCGGCCAGTTGAGATACTGATGTGGGACGAAACGGTGCCTGCGGCGCGAATCCGTCGAAAGGGCCCACAGCAGTCCCGGTGTACGACGCGACGCGGTTGGCGACAACGAATCCGCAGAACCGTCCCTGACAGCAGCCCATGCCGGCCCGGGTAACCCGCTTAACGGCACCGGCGCTGGCGATCCCGCCGCCAGCATGTTCGTCGATGGTTGACAGTGGGATGCTCTCGCAGCGGCACACAACAGTTTCCGGTTCCGCGAACTGGGCGAACAGCGCCGGCCCGGAGTACAGGCGCCACAATCCGCCTTGGAACCGTTCGTGGCGGCGCAACCGCCGATGCGCTGCGGCCAGGGCGCCCCCTTTGGCCGGCGTCCTATCCAGAGTGGCCGCGACGTCCGCAGCAGCAAGCTCGCCAGCGCTCTCGGCGACCTTCGCCCCGCGCACTTCGGACCCGTCGCCGACGACCCACACGTTTTTCAGGTTGGTTCGGCCTGCGCCCACCCGTTCGAGGACGTAGCCGCCCGTGGGAGGGTCGACGTTGTACCGGACGCCGATCAGTCGGGCGATTTCGTTGGCCGGCATAAAGCCGAGCCCGACACAGACCGCGTCGACGGAGAAGCTCCGCTCAGATCCCGGTATCGGTCTCCCCAACTCGTCGATCTGCGCCACGACCGCGCGCTCGACCCGGTTGACGCCCTCGGCTCGCACGACCGCGCGGCGGGTCAAGATGGGGACCTTTGCCCGATGCAAGGTTGCGAGATAGCCCGTGCCGTCCCGAACCAGACTAGGGCAGGTGGCCATCATGCGGAGCAAGGCGGGGAGTCTGGTCGGGCTTGTGAGGTCGGCCAGCTCGACCAACCCCACGACACTTGCGCCCGCGCGAGTGAGTTCCCCCGCGAGCTGGACGTTCAAGGGACCATTGCCGGCGATCAGTATCCTGCGTCCTGGTGCCACCTGGTAGGAGCGCGCCAGGCTTTGCGCGGCTCCGGTCGTCATTACTCCCGGTAGCGTCCAGCCGGGGAAGGGCACTGCGCGTTCATAGGCGCCGGTGGCGAGCACGAGCCGCTCCGGTCGCAGTACCCACCGGCGCCTGGCACCGGTTGCGTAGAACTCGCGGGGGCCGGCCGCGCCCCATACACGCACCCCGGACAGGACGTGCACCCCGGCCGCTCTCACCCGTGCGATCAAACGTCGGCCCGAGACGTATTGGTGGTCGAGACGTGCCGGGTCGATCGTGAACGTTGCCGCTGGTTGCTTGTAGTATTGGCCGCCGAGGTTGGCGCGTTCGTCGACCAAGACGACGCGGAGCCCAGCTTCCCCGGCGGCCGCCGCCGTGGCGAGTCCAGCGGGGCCTCCCCCGATGACAAGCAGTTGCGGTGCAAGGATCTGTTCGGCCACTTCGTCCGAGGATTCGCTTAGGTCGGGTCGTGCTGCCAGGGGCTGACGTTGGATGTGCATTCCATCAGCGACCGCGACCATGCAGGCAAGCTGGCCAGGTCTCTTATCAATTACGACTGTGCATTCCCCGCACACCCCCATGCCACAGAAGACACCGCGTTCTCCATTCGGAGCGCTTCGGAGGCCGAGTATGCCTGCATCGGTTAGCGCGGCCGCGACCGTGACGCCCGGGCGGCAGCGAAAGGGGGCACCTTCGTAAAAGGCGGTGAGTGTCGTCTCCGGTTTACGGATGCCGTCGCTCTCGATCTGCATCGCCTGCCGTTACCGCGCACGCAGGTCGGGCATGCGCTCGAACCTGTTGATGTCGACGTTGAAGCCTTGGTCGTTTCCGGTGAGCAACTGACGGCGGCGGGCTATTCGCCACACCGCAGACTGCCGCACGAGCTCGTCGTGATATTGCCCCATCATGGTCGCGGCAGTCCCATCCGGACGTTCGTGCCACGCGAGGACATAGCTTGTCGCGCGCGCGGTTTCGCTGGACGTGAAAGTGATCTGCACGTTCGAGCTGTGGTGAGACGTGCGCGTCCACCGCCACATTCGTGCGAGATCCTGCCGCAGCTGTGCAGCTCCAGCGCTCTGAAAACCCGGTCCGGGGCCGTAGTCGACCACACATTCATCCGTGAACAATTCAGCCAAGCTAATCAGGTCCATCGCGTCGAGCAACCGGCAGTAGTCGTATATCAGATCAGTGATCTGCTGCCGAGCCCTAAGCTCGGCGGCTACGTCTGTAGTCATGGTCTTGTCAACCACCTAAGCCGTCGATGCACAGATACTTGATGTCGGTGAATTCGTCTATGCCGTGTCGCGACCCCTCGCGGCCCAAGCCGGATTCCTTCACTCCGCCGAATGGGGCGCCCTCGTATGAAATAATGCCGGTATTGACGCCGACTACCCCGAACTCGAGCGCCTCACCGACCCGCCACATTCGCCCGAGATCCCGGGTAAAGAAATAGGCGGCCAAACCAGACCGCGTGTCATTTGCGAGGGCTAGCGCCTCGGACTCACTGTCAAATCGAAGCACCGGTGCGACCGGACCAAAGGTCTCCTCGTGCGCGATCACCATGTCCGAACGGACGCCGGTGAGCAGCGTCGGTTGAAAGAACGTTCCGCCAAGGTCATGTCGGCGACCACCACAGCGAATCTCGGCACCCTTCGACACGGCATCGGCGATGTGGCGCTCCACCTTGTCGACCGCTGCTTCCGAGATCAGTGGTCCCTGTTCCGAGCCGACGGTGAATCCGTTTCCCACGGTAAGCATTTCGACGGCCGTGGTAAGAGCCTCCACAAAGACGTCGTGGATATTGGACTGCACGAGCACCCGGTTCGCGCACACGCAAGTCTGTCCGGCGTTACGGAACTTCGAGGCCATGGCGCCTGCGACAGCGGACTCAAGATCCGCGTCGTCGAACACGATGAACGGCGCATTGCCCCCCAACTCCAGCGCAACCCTCTTCACGGTCCCGGCGCTTTGCGCCATGAGCAGCTTGCCCACCTCGGTAGAACCCGTAAAGCTCAGCGCGCGGACTTCCGGATGGCGAGTGAGGATGCCGCCTACGAGTTCGGGCTGACCAGTCAGCACGCTAAGGACGCCTGCAGGTATGCCGGCTCGCGAACCTAGCTCCGCAAGAGCATTCGCGGACAGGGGCGTCTCCTCTGCGGGTTTGACAATCATCGAGCAGCCAGCGGCGAGTGCGGGCGCAGCCTTGCGCAGGATCATCGCGGACGGGAAGTTCCACGGCGTGATGGCGGCGCAGACGCCGACGGGCTGCCGCAGGGTCAGCAGGCGACGGCCGCCACTGTTGGAAGGGATCACATCACCGTATTGGCGTTTCGCCTCCTCCGCGTACCACTCGACGAAGGCGGCGCCGTAGAGGACCTCACCACGCGACTCGGCCAGTGGCTTCCCTTGCTCCGCGGTCAGAATTACGGCGAGGTCATCCGCGTTGTCAACGAGTAGGTCGTACCACCGACGCAGCACCCGTGAACGATCCGGGGCCGGCATGGCCGCCCACTCGACGAAGGCGTATCGGGCCGCCTCGATGCAACGCAAAACGTCCGCCTCGGTGGCTCCCTTGACGGAGGCAACCACCTCACAAGTCGCCGGGTCGAGCACTGGGACTTCCGCTGCGCCGCCAGGTGTCCATTCCCCACCGATGAACAGCTCCGTACGGAGCAGAAGGGGATCTTTGAGCCGTTCGACGATCGTTCGCATGACTCCCTCCCTGGCGGGCCCCGTCCGCCATCTGGTCGGACGGAGCTTCGACGTGACGTTCTGCGCCCAACTGTACGCTAAGCGTGCGGACGCTGCTACATTGCCTGAGCACCGCGGCACCAGCGCGAGGAAGGTAGGGCTGCCATGACCATCGAGGACATCGACAAGGCGTATGTCTTTCACCCGTTCACCCACCTGCGCGACCACGAGAAGGCCGGTCCACTCACCATCGTCGAGGGCCACGGTTCGACGCTGATTGACGCTCAGGGGCGCTCGTACCTCGATGCGATGGCGGGCTTGTGGTGCGTAAACATTGGCTACAGCCGATGGGAGATGGCCGAGGCCCTCGCCAGGCAAACGCGTAGGCTTTCCTACTACCACACGTTCGCCTCCATGGGCAATGAGCCAGTGGCCCAGTTGGCCGAGCGCCTCATCGGCATGGCACCAGGATCGATGTCAAAGGTCTTCTTCGGCAACAGCGGGTCGGACGCCAACGACACTCAGGTCAAGCTCGTCTGGTATTACAACAATGTCCTCGATCGCCCGGGCAAGAAGAAGATCATCTCGCGGCAGCGCGGCTACCACGGCGTAACCGTCATGTCAGGTAGTCTTTGTGGGCTGCCCGGTATGCACGCGGGGTTTGATCTGCCGCTGCCGATGGTGCATTTTGTCAAGTCGCCGCACACGCTGTGGGAAAGCAATTCCAGCGAGACGGAGGACGCCTTCGTTGGCAGGTTGGCGTCGGAGCTGGAGGAACTCATCCTGCGCGAAGGCCCCGACACAGTCGCCGCCTTCATCGCTGAGCCAATTCAGGCCGCCGGCGGCGTAATCGTCCCTCCGGCGACGTATTTCCCCGCCATCCAGTCGGTTTTGCGCAAGCACGACGTTCTCATGATCGCCGACGAGGTCGTGTGCGGTTTCGGGCGCACGGGCCAGAACTTCGGCTCGGAAGCCTTCGGCGTCGAGCCTGACCTCATTACGGTGGCCAAGGGGATCACGTCCGCGTATATGCCCTTGTCCGCGTGTTTGGTGTCAGATCCCGTTTGGAACGTCATAGCGGATGGCTCCCGGACGTATGGCGTGTTCAGTCATGGCTACACATATTCGGCGCATCCCCTTGCCGCGGCGGCGGCCATGACCAATCTCGACATCATCGAAAAGGAGGGTCTGGCGCACCAAGCGAAGGTGCGTGGCGACTATCTCGCGGCTCGGTTACATGCAGCGTTCGATGGGCACCCGCTGGTAGGCGAGGTGCGGGGTTACGGCCTACTGGGGGCGGTCGAGTTTCTGCGCTCCAACGAGCCGCCGACCCGCCTCGAACCGGTCGGGGCGGTCGCGAAAGCGATCGTGCGGCGCAGCCGTGAGCTTGGCGTCATCACCCGCGCACTGCCGGCAGCCGACACTATCTCCTTCTCGCCGCCGTTCGTGGTTACCGAGCCTGAGATTGCCCAGATGGTCTCTGTGACGCGGCAAGCGCTCGACGACGTGTCAGCCGAGCTTCGACTGTTGTCGTGAGCGATTGCGGAGGAGTTGGCTTCCTCGTCAACCCCATCGCGGGGATGGGCGGCCGCGTCGGCCTGCACGGCACCGATGGCGTCGCAGCCGACGCCGCCCGCCGCCTTGGCGCTCCTGTCGTCGCCGGGCAGCGCGCTCGCCGCGCACTCGACCGGCTAAGGGGCAATGGGGCCGCCATCCGCATGGTGACCGTCGAGGGCGCGATGGGTGGTGACTTAGTGCACGCCACGAACCCCGGCGTCCAGATCCTGGTGCGCTCGCACGACGGACCGACGACCGCGGCCGACACGCGCGAAGCAGCAGCTGCCATGTGCCGTGCAGGCGTGAGGCTGATCCTTTTCGCGGGCGGCGACGGCACCGCACGGGATGTGGTGGATGTTGTCGGAACGGCCGTGCCCGTGCTGGGGGTGCCGGCTGGGGTGAAGATGCATTCCGGGGTATTCGCCGTCGCACCGGAGGCGGCGGGAGAGACCGCTGCCCGGTTCCTTGCCGATCCCGAGGGCGTGGGAACCGACCTGGTCGAGGTCCTGGACGTCAAGGGCGGCGCCCCGGTCGTGCTGGCAATGGCCCGCGTTCCGCACGCGCCGACGTCGATGCAGCGCCCGAAAGCAGTGGGCGCGTGCTCTGACGCAGCCGATCTTGCGGCCCTCGGGCGGGAGGTCGCCGAGCAGATGCTTCCCGGGCGGTTATACCTGCTCGGGCCCGGCACGACGGTGGCGCAGGTGAACGCTGCACTCGGCGTGCCTGCCTCCCTAGCCGGAGTTGACGCGGTTGTCGATGGGCGGGTGGTCGGTGCTGACCTGGCCGAGGACCGGCTGCTGGAGTTGCTCAACAGGTATGGGGGCGGCAATCTGGTCCTGGGGGTCATCGGGGGGCAGGGCTTCTTGCTGGGGCGCGGAAACCAGCAGCTGAGCTTGGCTGTCCTTGACGCAATCGGCGCTGACAACGTCGAGATACTGGCAGCGCGTAGCAAAGTCGCCGGGTTGGACCCCCCGGTTCTTAGGGTGGACGTCGGCGACGACGCCGCCCAGTCGCCGCTCGCGGGTTACCAGCGAGTGCGCACCGGCAAGGGCCGCAGCATTGTGCTCCGCGTCCTGGCCTGACTGCGGTCTGATCTAACGAAGGAGGCTAAGTCGTGTCGCACCCCTACATGCCGAATTCGACGCCCGCGCTGAAGGCGTTGATGCTGGATGCGATAGGAATATCGGACGTTGAGGAGTTATTTGACCAGATCCCTAGGGACCACATCACGACGCGGCCGCTATCGCTGGCGCCCGGCGTGCGGGCCGAAGCCACCGTGCATCGAAGCGTGCATGAGTTGCTCGCCCGGAACGTGAACTGTTCAGACAGCCTCAACTTCTTGGGGGGAGGTTGCTGGCAGCACTATGTGCCTGCCGTTTGTGATGAGGTCGCGGGTCGGACGGAGTTTCTCACCCCCGTGTGGGGGACGCCGTCGTCGGACCTCGGCAGGAACCAGGCTTGGTTTGAATTCGCCTCGCTCCTGGGTGAGCTGGTGGGGATGGAGTTCGTCGGTCTGCCGGTCTACAGCTGGGGAGCCGCCGTGGGCCATGCCGCGCGGATGGCCGCCCGGATCACCGGCAGGCGGGAAGTATTGCTGCCCGCCATCCTTGACCCCGAGCGGCGTGCCGTGATCGAAACATACGCCGGCCGCCCCGAGCTGCGCGACGCCATAATGATCAGGACAGTGGCCTACGATAACGCGACGGGACGAATGAACTTCGACGATCTGCGCGCGAAGCTCTCCTCTCGGACAGCAGCCGTCTACGTCGAGACGCCCAACCACCTTGGGATGATCGAGGATGACATCGCCGATATCGCAGGCCTTGCCCGGCAGGACGGCGCCGAGACAATTGTCGGGGTAGATCCCATCTCGCTTGGCGTCCTGATGGCGCCTGCCGACTACGGCGCCGACATCGTCGTCGGGAGCACACAACCGTTGGGCGTACACATGAACGGCGGCGGGGGAGCCGGCGGCTTCATCGCGACCCGGGACCACGAGCGTTACGCCCGGGAGTACCCCACGCTTCAGGTGAGCATCGCCGACACCATTGAGGCCGGTCAGCGTTCGTTCGGTATGACGTTGTTCCATCAGAGTTCCTACGGATCCCGCGAGGAGGGCAACGATTGGACCGGGAACTCCGTGTACTTGTGGACGGTCGTGAATGCCGTCTACATGGCGTTGATGGGGCCTCAGGGCTTCGTCGAAGTCGGCGAGACGATCGCCGCCAACAGCGCTTACGCCGCGAAGCGTCTAGCCGAACTGCCCGGCGTGCAAATCCAGTGGCCATCGGGTTTCTTCAAGGAGTTCGTGGTCGACTTTTCGGGCACCGGCCGCAGCGTTCGAACCGTGAATCACTTCCTGCGCAGCAAGGGCATCTTCGGGGGCCTGGACCTGTCCTCGAGCTACCCAGAGCTCGGCCAAGCCGCGCTCTACTGCGTGACTGAGGTGCATAGTCGGGCTGACATCGCGTCGTTGATCGGAGCGCTTGAAGAGGGGTTGCAGACATGAGCAGTCAGGTTCGGCGCTATCACGCGGCGGTGTGGGACCAACCTTTGATCATGGAGCAGGGCCGGCCCGGTCGTCGGGGCGCGGTCCCTCCGGCTCCGATCGAAGCTATCGACCTCACCACCGTGCTGCCGCCGCGGACGCGCCGCAGCATCCCACCCGCGCTCCCTGAGATGAGCGAACCCGATGTGCTTCGGCACTATGTTCGGTTGTCGCAGGAAACGATGGGGATGGTCGGAATAAGTCTGTTCGGAACCTGCACGATGAAGTACAACCCACGAGTGAACGAGCGCCTGGCTGCGCGCGATGAGATGACCGAGATCCACCCGCATCAAGATGACAGTACCGTTCAGGGACTCCTGGAGACGGTGCATCGAACCGATCTCATGCTGCGGGAGCTTTCAGGGATGGGGCGTTTCATTTTCCAGCCCGGCGGGGGGGCCGCCGCCGCATTCACCCACGCCGCCGTTACCCGGTCCTATCACGCATCGCGCGGGGACCTAGCGCAGCGGCGCGAAGTGATCACCACCGCGCAGGCGCATCCGTGTAATCCGGCGACGGCGGCCGCGGCCGGCTTTGATGTGATAACGCTGCCTATGGAGGAGCAGGGCTACCCAAGCGTTGAAGCACTCCGCGCGGTGGTGAGTGAGCGAACCGCGGCGCTAATGGTCAACAACCCGGACGACATGGGCATCTACAACCCACACATCAAGGAGTGGGTCGACATTGTGCACGAGTCGGGGGGGCTCTGCTTTTATGATCATGCCAACTTCAACGGTGTCATGGGGCGCATTCGCGCTGCCGAACTTGGGTTCGATGCGTGCATGTTCATGCTGCACAAGACCTTCGGTGTGCCGAAGGGTGGCGGCGGCCCAGCAGTGGGGGCATACGGATGCACGGTTGAGTTGGAGCGGTTTCTACCTGGGCCGCTCATCGAGCATGACGACAGCGGGTATCACCGACGCGACAATCCGGGGGGTGTGGGACGGGTCCGGGAGTCACTTGGCAACGTTCAGCAGGTCGTGAAAGCATATTCGTGGCTGCTGGCGATGGGAGGGGATGGCATTCGCGAGGCGGCCGATATCTCGGTGCTTGCCAACAACTACATGGAAATGCGGCTGCTCGCCGTTGCCGGAGTCACGAAATCGTTCCCACATCTGACTGGCCATCGACTCGAGATGACGCGGTTCAGCCTCGCCAACTATACCGATGAGACGGGCGTGACAGCCGTCCACGTGCAGAACCGGATGACCGACTTCGGCATCGACGCTTTTTGGCTGAGCCACGAGCCATGGATAGTGCCGGAACCGTTCACGCCGGAAGCGGGCGAAGGATGGTCGTTGGAGGACATCGACTATTGGATCGATGTCTTGGTACACGTGCTTGAAGAAGGCCGGAAGGACCCCGAGTTGGTGCGCTCGGCCCCGCACAATCAGGTAGTAGCCCAACTGGACGGCTCGTCCCTCGATGACCCCAAGCGATGGGCGACTACGTGGCGAGCCTACCGGCGCAAAAGCCCTGAGGCACGGGTATGAAGTCGTCGCCCACGACGGCGATCATCGGCGCCGGCAGTATCGGCGTGGCCTGGGCCGTGGTGTTCGTGCGCGCTGGCTACGACGTCCGCGTCCACGACCTCGATGCCGAATTCCGCAGGGCGGCTCCGGCGGCCATCCACAATCGGCTACAGGCCCTGTCAGACGCGGGCCTGTACGCTGACGACGTCGCAACAGCGATGTCCCAGGTCACCGTCGCTGACTCAGTTGGCGAGGCTGTCCACGGCGCGACGTATGTGCAAGAGTCCGTGGTCGAAAACGTTCATGTGAAACGTCAGCTATTCGCCAAGCTAGACGCCGTCACGGGCGCGGACGTTGTGCTTGCAAGCTCGAGCTCGATGATTCCCTCCTCCCATTTCGCGGCGGAGCTCCCCGATCGTGCACGGTGCCTAGTGGTGCACCCTGCCAATCCGCCATACTTGTTGCCCCTCGCCGAGTTGGTCCCTGCGCCATTCACAGCCGAAAGCGTGGTCCGCCGGGCCGAGGAGTTGTTGCGCGCGGCGGGCATGGTGCCGGTTGTCGTGAAGGGTGAGCCCGAGGGCTTCGCATTTAACCGGCTCCAGGGCGCGCTCTTGCGGGAGGCGTACTGCCTGGTCCGGGACGGTGTCCTCTCCCCGCGCGACGTAGACCGCGTTGTGAGCCTTGGCCTCGGCCGGCGGTGGTCCGTGGTGGGTCCGTTCGGCACTGCCGACCTGAACACGCGTGGCGGCATTGAGCGGCACGCGGCCTTGATGGGTCCGGCGTACGCCCGGATGGGCGCCGAGAGGGGCCAAGACGACCCGTGGCCGGCCGAGCTCGTCGCCAAAGTGGCCTTTGACGTGCACACGCGACTACCCATTGAGGACTGGTCCCGGCACGTGGCGCAACGAGATCGTGCCCTGATGACGTTGGAACGTGCAAGGCGGGCTGATCCGCACGCCTTCGACACCTTCACCTGACACGCCCAGCCCCACTCGGAGTGCCCAGCTGTTGGCTGCGCGGGCGCTCTGCGCGACGGTGGCTGCCGTCGCCGCCGGGCGAACCTTGATCTGGCGGACGGCCAGTGCCGGTCGGCGTCCGGCCGGGGCCGGCGCCTGGGAGCGCCCGAACGGCTGGAGGTGCTGTCCGGGCCGAGCGTGTCGTAGTAGGTGGCCGCGAGGCCCCTTCCAGCCGTCGTGGTCGGCTGCCGCCACGTTGAAAGTCACCGGGGCCATCGCTGCTGCTGCCTTCCGCGACAACGCCCGCGAATCCGTGGCCGGGTATTTGCGGCCACGCAGCGCCGGGTCTCGGGGGCGGCGAAGCGTTGGTTCTGATCCCAAGCCCGTCAGAGGCAACGGGGGCCATCTCTCGAACCTCACCAGCGCGGGCGGAGAGGTCCTCAAGCGGGGTGAGTACCGCTGTGGCTCACGGACGCAATCACGGTGTACGTACGACGAGCGTTTGGAGCGCGGCTACTACGGCACGACGGGCCACTGGAGGTCAGGCAAAGAGTCCTTCTAAGCAGCCAGCGAGGTCACACCATCCCGCCAGCATGGCTGAGCGGCCAGGGTCTCGCTGAGACAACTGTGTGCCGATGTGCTGGGGGTGGATTTTCAGGGTGCGCCACGGCAGGTGCGAGGCGCGTCCCAGCCGCTGGGAAGGGGCGCACGTGGAGGTCCGCGACAGGTGATGCGGGATGGTCGGGCTTTTCGATTGGGCCAGGGAGAAGGCCTGGCCGGGTTTCGGCTGCGACGGGGTCGCTGTGGCGGAGTGGAAGGCGCTGGGTGCCCGTAGCGCCACGTCCCGGCGCTCGCCGTGCGAGGCCCCGCTGGCGCATTCCGGCGCTTTTCCGCTACCGCTTGGTGCTCCGCCCCCCCTTGGCCCGGCTGCGCGGCGGCCTGCGCGTCCGCGCTGGGCGCGCTTGCCGGCCCCAGCAGGCCGGTCGGGCACCACGCGCTGCGCGGTCCGAACGCGGTGGGCGGCTTCGCTTCCTCCTGCCGCGCCGGACCAGCGATGTGGCGCGCTGATGGCGCACTCGTGGCGCGACGGGTGAACACGCGTGACGGGCGGTGGCGCGCTCTTGGCGCACCTGACTGAGAGCTTCAGCGCGCGGCGCGCCAGGGTCAGCGCCGGCTTCGCACTCGGCGGGAATCGAGGAGAACATCATGGACAAGCTGCTCTACACGCCGGTCGAGGCGGCCCGCGTCTTGGGCATCGGCCGGTCCAAGGTCAACGAGCTGCTCGGCGCCGGGGAGTTGACGTCGGTGCGCATCGGCGCCTGCCGCCGGATTCCGGCGACCGCCCTGCAGGAGTTCGTAAACCGGCTGTCGGAGCCGGCGGAGCAGGATCACCCAACCGGCGTCCAACCGGCGTCGCTGTCAGTCATTCGGCCGTGATGCACTCGGAGCAGCATGAAACATCCAAGACCGATCCAGCGGGGCTTAGCCTGGGTCACTGTGGACGCGTGGCTGGCACTACCGCACGCCTGACGAGCTAGCGGCGGCGGCGGCAACAGTTGCGTAGCTCATCGTAAAGCCACCGCCAGCCGCATCGATCGCGCGAGCGAGCCCGTCGAGGAGCTCTTTCCGTTTGTTCGGCGGGATCCAGTTTGCCCCGCCGTGGGTCGCGACCTGATCGAGCCACTCATCGCGGGTATAGCAGTGCTCCCAGTCGTAGCGCCACCGCTCCGGCGCGCCGAACGCCTCGGTCTGCGCCAAGCCCTCGGCCGCCTTATCGAGGAACGCGCCGTAGGCGTCTGCCACCGACCCCGGGCGACTGTAGAGCTCAGCGACGGGGCTCCCCGGAAGCACTCGCCGGTAGACCTCGGCGAACACCCGCCGAAGATCGCCAGGAATGTCCGCGGCGTTCCAGAAGACAGCCACCAACCCTCCCGCCCGCAGCACCTGCGCCGTCTTCGCCGCCCCCATCACCGGGTCGATCCAGTGCCAGGCCTGCGCCGCCACAACAGTGTCGAAGACCCGGCCGCCGGGGTCCCAATCCTCGAACCTGCCCACCTCAACGTCGATTCCACTTTGCCTCGCGACCGCGGCCATCCGCGGGTCCACCTCAAGACCCAGCACGCGGCATCCCGCCCGCTGGAACAGACGGGAGGCGATGCCCGTCCCGCAGCCCACGTCGAGCAACTCCGGGCCCCGGCTCCCAGCGACGACGCGTTCGATCAAGGCTGACGGGTAGCCCGGGCGAGATCGGTCGTATCCGGCAGCGTTCTCGCCGAACCCCTCCGCCAACTCGCGCTCCTCATGTAAGCGCGCGACACGTTCAGACGGGCTGGTGGACACCTGGTCACCCTAGAGCTGGCATCACTACCGAGCACCCGGGCGGAGACGCGATCCATCGCATCGCGGTTGAAGATCCTAAGGGTGCCGATCAACGGGGTACGTCGAAATTGAGAGCGGCGTGAGCACCGACGTCATCATCGAGATAGAAGGATGGACGGGCTCGCGAGACTGTTGGCACAAGAATAGAGGGGAGCATTGTCACGGATAAGCTTCGCGTGTTGCTGCTGTCCGCGGCAATCGGAGCTTCGTCGCTGACAACCGGCTGCGGCCTAGTGGGACACGAATCCTGCTCCCCCGCCCCCCTCACTGTGTCCCCCGCCGTGCTGCACCCTGGCAGCACCGCGGTGGTCCGCAGCAAAGGCTACCCATGTCATACAGGATCTGTGCGCGGATCCGAGACCGCTATTTTGGCGCTTGTTTATGCCAACAATGACAAAACGGTTGGCAAAGGGCTTGTCGCGAAGAACGGCTCGTTCGAGTTCGTAATTCATATTCCGACCGAATTAGGCTCACCGCCTGTGAACACCGAAGGAAAGAACGCTTTTGTAGTAGCGGAAGGCCCAACAGGTTTACCGTGCGCAGGGGACGGCGCCTGCCCGCTGTATGAAGCACAGGTGGTGGTCGCGTTTCCTTGATGAGCCGTGACTGGTCAGGCCCTTAGAAATCCGTCGGATCTGTGAAAAGGGGTTTTTCTTGCTATTCTTTCGATGTGTCGAAGGCTAATTCGCCTGCGGCGCAGGGAGAATGCGTGGCGCCGCGCCGCAATTCAGATCCTCACCGTCGCGCCCAAGGCGGCCAACGTTGCCAGACGTTGCGTCACGTCGCGGAACCGGACTAGGTGGCCCGCCACGACCTCATCTGCTGCGCGGATTGCGGTCAGGACGAGACCACCGGCCGGCAAGCGGGGGTGGCAGCCCGGTAGGTGGTCACCTGCCCATGGCAGTCCACGACCAGGCGAGCCGACGCGACCCGGGCCAGGGGCCGCAGTTGGGCTCTGCGGAAGGCGCTGATCACTCTGGCCCAAGGATCATCCACTGCTGAAACTGCTCGTCTCCCGCTTGGGTGGCGGTGGCCGGTGCCCACGTACTTGATCAGATCCTCGACAAGCACTGATGAGAGCAAGATCAACGGTGCAGTTGTGGTTGCAATTGAGACGCGTCCGCCGGTTTCCGCATCCGTCCACTAATGTCGAGATCGCCTGCGAATAAAGAAAGTTCGACGCAGACGGACGTTTGCGGATGTTGCCCGGTCAAGCTGGCAGTGCGAGGGTCAGGGGTTCAGCCCCGGCAGCTCTTTTGGCACCCCACAGGGTTCTGGCACGAGACACGCAGGCTAAGCGTCCAGTACCGATCCGTGTTCGGTGTTCGGTATTGACCGATCACCGAACGAATGGCAATATCGGGTGCATGGTCGTGCATCCCGGCGTTGGTGGTGCCGAGGCTTTGCGTGAGGCGATCGAGGCCGTAGGACTCGGCGTCGAGCCTCCACCCGGCTCCGATCATGGCGCCGATCTGGTTGTGGTGAACCCCGCCGGGGGGCGAGTCGTGATCGAGGTCAAGCGGCAGGCACTGGCATCGGCAGACGGTTTGAGGCGTCGGATCGCCCAATGGGACCGGCAGCTGTCCCCACTGGGCGCGGTCGGTGTGCTGGTGGCCGATCGAGTGACCGGGGAGGCTCGCGAGGTGCTGCGCACGGCCGGTTGGGGCTGGCTTGATTTGCGTGGCCACCTGCATATCGCAGGTGAGGGGTTGTTCGTCGACACGGATATTCCAGCGCTGCGCGACACCCCCGGTCGATCCGCTGCGCTGGCAGGTCGCGTCGGCGTGGAGGTTGCCGCCGCACTGCTAGTGGATCCCACCGAACCGGTCCGGGTGCGCCCGCTGGCGGGCGTGCTTGACCGCGCGCCGAGCACGGTCTCTGAAGTCTTGTCGAGCATGACGACTGCCGGGCTGATCGACGAGCAGCGCCGGCCTGCGGTGCCTGAGCTGTTCTGGGAACTCGCGGCACGCTGGAATCCGTCGCAGGTCGACGTTGCAGCGGTTCCGGGACCGGGGGATCGGGCGGTCAATGAGGTGTTGAAGCTCGGCCTGGGCAACGTTGAGGACGCGGTCGGCTGGGCACTGGGGGACACGCTCGCCGCCGTCGCCTACGGAGCACCGGTCAGCATCCGCTCCGATCACCCCCTCGACTTCTACGTCGCGGACCAGACGACACTGCGACGCGCGGTGCAGCTGCTCGGTGCGGCGCGCGATCACCCCAGCCGGGCCGCGACCGTCCGGGTGGCCCCGGTGCCGATGGTCTGCGCGCGTCGCGTCGACGCAACCAGCTGGACGAACGAGCACTGGCCGCTTGCGCAGCCGCTGTTTGTCGCGCTGGATCTGGCGCAGGATCCTGGCCGGGGACGAGAAATCTTGGACAACTGGACGCCGCCGGAGCCGTGGCGTCGTGTCTGGTAGCACGGCCCCGCCGGTGGTGGACCTGCTGGGCACGTCCATGTCCGCGCTGGTGCACGCCATCCCTGCGATCATCGCCCGCACCGGCCGTCCGGTGATCGTCATCGGCGGCCTGGCCGTGCTGTGTCGCTTGACTCGCCCCTACCGGGTGACCACCGACCTCGACACCGTCACCCGGCGCAGCGAGCACGAACCGGCGCAGCTGGAACTCCTGCTCGACAGCGGCGCTGAACCCGGCGGCGTGTCCGGTGCGCTGGTGGCAACGCGGGCCGGGCAGGTTCAGGTCGACGTCCTCGAAGTCACCGACGACGAGCTGACGAACCTGCCCGAAGACCCCACCGACCGCCTGCACGTGCTGTCCCATGCCTGGGCCGCAGCCACCGCGACGCCGGTGATCATCCGAGCCGACGACATGGCCGAACTGACCGTCGCCGTCGGGCAACCCGGACCGCTGATCGCCATGAAACTGCAATCGGTCATGAACCGCGGCGCGACCAAAGAGGCAACCGACCTGCTCGACATCATCCGCCTCACACTCGACCCAACAGCTGGCCCGATGTCGCGTTCGGAACTGGAGACCACCGATCCACAGCTGCGTTGTGACGCCGCCCTCCACGCGACGTACTGGTTCGACCAACACGCCGAGCGATCACTGCGCCTCATCCGCGCCATTCCCGAAGGACGCGACACCACCCTCGACGACCTGCGGCTAGTCGGCGAACTACTCCACAGCGCCCTCACCTCGATGCCGAACACCTAGATATCCGCGCCGACGATGAGCCACTGAAACACGGTTGCGGCTCGCGCGTTGTCCGCCACTTGCCGGTCCCAGGAGTTCGCCGTAGCGACGTGACCGGGGTCAGCTCCCGGCGGATCCTGGAAGCGTTGATCGCCGGTGAACGCGACCCGCGTGTGCTGGCGGAGCTCAGCACCCGGCAGAGCCCGTGTCAAGATCACCGAGCTGGTCCCTGCGCTGGACGGCGAGTCCATCGAGCACCACGCGCGGATGTGCCGGCACTTCCTCGACGAGATCGACCACCTGGCCCAGCTCGTCGCGGTCCTGGACACCCGCGTGGCCGGCATCGTCACCACGCTGGCCCGCGATCAGGACCAGGACAACCTCGACACCATCCCCGGCATCGGGCGGCGGCCGCCGAGATCGTCATCGCCGAGACCGGCGGGGACATGGACCTCTTCCAGACCGCGGGGCACCTGGCGTCCTGGATCGGCGTGTGCCCGGGCATGAACGAATCCGCCGGGGTCAACAAGTCCGGGCACACCCGCCACGGAACGCCAACCCCACGGGTGCTGCGCACCGCCGCGATGGCCGCGATCAAACGCAAGGACTGTAGCGAATTGCGGTGACCAGACGACCCGACGACCCGACGACCAGACGGGCGCCGGACGCTGGACACACCACCCGGTCACCTGCCGGTCGCCTACGGGGTGCTGGCCCGTGTGCTCCGCTCAAGCATCCGGGTGGAGATCGAGCTGCAACACCCGAACGCCTGGGGCTGGTCGGTGACACGGAACGGGAGATGACCGATCAGCTGCCAGGAGCCCTGTGGCTGCCGCCGGCGACCGGCCCCCGGCTGGGAGGACTACCGGTTCCCCCGCGATCGCTACCCCCGAGCTGCTCGATCCGTTCACCGATGATTGTCGTCAGCTCCCGGTGGAAAGGGCACGGGCAATGGTGCCAACGTGGTTGCCATTCACCGGGATCCAGGCGTGTGCGTTGTTGTCCATGGATGTATGAAGTAGCCCCTGACCTGCGACGATGGATGGATATGGACGTGAGTGGAACAGGCGGCGTTGACTCGTAATGAGGTTGTCCGGGGTTCGATTCCCCGAGGCGGCTCCACCGTTTCCCCAGGTCGGCGAAAGCGGCAGCGTTAGGGCCGTCCATCAGAGGTAGTAGTGCACCCAGCATCGTCGAACTCACCGACAGCGGAAGGCGCTAGCAGACCAGGTCAAGTAGCTATGGCCCGCTCTGGCGGAGCAAACCGTAACCGGCCTGCCCCCCAGACCGTGGCAGAGCTACCCGGGCTCCTCAAGCCCATGACGGACAACGTCGACACCAGGCGCCCCCGCCACCCACACGGCCGCCGGCACGGTCTAGTCGCGGAATCACGACCGGGCCGGGCACGTTGATCAGGGCATGGCGTTGACCGGCGATTACGAACCGAGCGCTTCGGGGTGGGTCCGCGAGCACGTCGAGCAGATTGTGCGCACCGGCACGACCGACGGCGTCACGATCAGGGGCCTGCCCACGGCGCTAATCACCTACCGGGGCGCCAAGACCGGCAAGGTTCGCAAGACGCCGTTAATGCGTGTCGAGCACGAGGGGCGTTATGCGGCTGTCGCGTCCAAGGGTGGCGCGCCGACCAACCCGCAGTGGTACGCCAGCCTGGTCGCCGAGCCGGTCATCGAGCTTCAGGACGGCGCGGTGACCCAGGAGTACCGGGTGCGCGAGGTGTTCGGAGACGAGAAGGCCCTCTGGTGGCGCCGGGCGGTGGATGCGTACCAGGACTACGCCGACTACCAAAGCAAAACCGACCGTGAGATCCCGGTCTTTGTGCTAGAACCGGTCAGGCCGTCCCGCCGCCGATGAGCACGACGTCCGACCGAGCTCACCGATCGGCCAGGAGCGACAAGCTCACCACCGGAGCCTCGCCGCTGCGGTTGCCGGCATTCGAGTAGGCAGGCCGGTTGTGCCGTATGAGCATAGGCTTGCGGATCGCTCTCCGGGTGTTCGACGGTTCCGGTTGCTCAGCTCGTGTTGGCGCACGACCGGGTCTTCAATGAGCTGACGTGCGCGGCCCGTACCGTGCGGGAAGCAGGGCGCGAGGCCGGCCAGAACTCGGCTTTGTAGCGCCGGGCAAATAGGAACCGATGGCGCCGCCGTCGGCTCGTAGCCGCCGGCACCTGGAGACTGGCCGAATGGCGACCGTGTGAGTGTCTTTGCCCCGACCGTGATTTTGACGTGACAGAAGACTGCACCGAACCCAAGCGAACCGGACCGGCCCCGGCCGTGCAGCGACCGCGAGGTGTGTGCCCGGTTCACCGCCCCGGGCGGCCGCGGCACCGGGCATGATGCGCACAGTGACGTTGGCGCGGCAGTCGGCGAAGGCGGATTCGCCGCGTCGTCGGTTGGCGCTGTCGAATCGCCGCCTTTTCGTCCTGATTGCCTACGGCCTGCTGGTGGTGCTGGCCGGCGCGAACCTGCCCACGCCGCTGTACCCCTACTACCAGCGGGTTGATCGGCTCTCCACGGCCGCGCTGACCGTGGTCTTCGTGGCTTATGTCCTTGCGGTGTCGCTGGCCCTGATCGTGGCAGGGCAATTGTCGGACCGTTTCGGGCGACGGGCGATATTGCTGCCGGCGCTAGTGCTGGCCGCGGTCAGCATGGCGGCGTTTGCTGCGGGCGAGTCGGTGGCCGCCCTGATTGTCGGGCGGGTGGCGAGTGGCCTGGCCAGCGGCGGGTTCACGGCCGTCGGCGCCGCCGCCCTGGCGGACCTCGAGCCCGGTCACGACACCCGACGCCCCGCGCTGGTGGCATCCGCCGCGACCGTAGGGGGTCTCGCAGTCGGCCCGATGATCAGTGGTCTGCTCGTGCAGTACGGGCCGTGGCCGACCCGGCTGGTGTACCTGCTGGAGCTGGCAGCACTCGGGCCGGCCTTCGCCGGTGTGCTCGGGTTGCCGCGCCCGCACCGCGCAGCCGCGGGGCCGCGCCCGCGCCCGCGGCTGCAGTTTCCGCGCGTCCCGCGGGCTACCAGACCAGCGTTCTTGCGGTCGACGTTGGCGTTCAGCGCTGGCTGGGTCGGCACGGCGATGTTCTTCGCCCTCGGCCCCACCTTCGCTGGCCAGATCCTGGGTACCACGAACAGTGCCGCGCAGGCAGGAGTTGTCTTCGCGGTTTTCCTGCCCTCCGCTTTGGCTCAGTTACTGTCCCGGCGGGTCGCGAGGCGACGAGCCACGCTCGTGGGCCTTGTCGTGTTCAGCGTCGGGATGCTGGGGTTACCCGCGGCCTTGGCCTGGCACCAGCTTGTTGTCCTGCTTGTCTCGGCCGTGGCAACCGGCGCCGGCCAGGGCCTCACCCACCGGGCCACCCAGTCGGCGGTCACCCACGCGGCCCCCGCCGAGAGCAGGGGGCAGGTGCTGGCGGCGTATTACCTTGCCGGATACGCCACGGTCGCGGTCCTGCTAGTTGCGCTCGGGCGCACCATCGATGCCACCTCGTCGCTGATCGGCCTCACGAGCTTCGCGGCAGTCGTGGCACTGATGGCCACCGTCGCCGGCATTTTGGTGGGCCGCCACCCGGATCAGCCGTAACTCACCACCGACCCGGCGCTCGCGTCCTTCGACCAACGGCCCGAGCGCGCGGTCCACCGCTGACCGGCATAGGCCACGGTGCGGATCTGGGCGACCTCCGCGTGCCCGACCAGCCACGCTGCCTGCCGCCATCCGGCCTGGCTCGACCCGCTGGGGGCGCCCAGGGTCCCGGGGAGATCAGTGTGGGCCGCGCGCTGCAGCCCGGCGAGGTTCAGCGGCGCGGTGGGCGTGAACTGGCAACGCAAGGCAGCCGGGAGCTCACCGGACAGGGCCTGCGCCAGCGCACGGGCCTGGGCCTCCCACCTTGCGTAGGCGGCGCCGGAAGCGCTGTGCTGCACGGCCTGGGCCGCTTCGGCAACCGTGAGTGTCATCCAGTCGGGCACCTTCGACAACCGGCGCAGGAAGGCGGTCGCGGCGTAATGCGCGTCCTGGACCTGCGCGGCGCTGCCCCACCCCTGCGAGGGGCGCTGCTGGAACAGTCCCAGCGAGTCGAGATCGCCGTAGGGAAGGTTGCGCAGCTTGGTCTCCTGATCCGCGGTGGCCACGGCGATGGTGACCGCGTGGTCGGGCAGGCCCAGGGTGGCGGCGCTCACCGCGATCGTCGTCGCGTTGCGGGCCTGCTCGGTGGACAGGTCAAAGCTTGCTCCCGCAGCCGCCACGGTGCAGCCGGGAGCTGGTGCCGCATGTTGCTGCAGGGCGATCGGCACCGCCACCGCCCCGGCGAGTGCCAGCAGCGCGATCCCCGCGGTGACCAGACCTCTGCGACGAGCCGATCGACGAGAGGTCATGGCTCAGGCTATGCGCGGGGTACGGTCGCCGGCACCTCAGCCTGCATACCGGGCGCCCGACCACCCGTTGATCATCTAAGGAGGTCACTGTGGCCCAGCTGGCCACCGTCCGCGGCCAGGTCGACACGGCCGAGCTGGGGCAGACGCTCATGCACGAGCACATCTTCGTGCTGGGCGCAGACATGCAGAACAACTATCCCGAGGAGTGGGGCAGCGAGGAGGAACGGGTCGCCGACGCCATCGCGAAACTCTCGGGGCTGGCCGATCTGGGGGTGCGCACCATCGTGGACCCGACCGTCGTCGGGTTGGGCCGTTACCTCCCGCGTATCCAACGAATCGCCGAGCAGGTTGACCTGAACATCGTGGTGGCAACCGGCGTGTACACCTACGGCGATGCGCCGTTCTACTTCCGCTATCGCGGCCTGGATCGGGGCCAACCCGATCCGATGGTGGCGATGTTCGTGCGGGACATCGCCCACGGCATAGCCCGGACCGGCGTTCGGGCCGGGTTGCTCAAGTGCGCCATCGAAGATCAGGGGATGTCCGCCGGGGTGGAGCGCGTCTTGCGTGCGGTAGCGGCCGCGCATCGGGAGACGGGCACCCCGATCATGGTCCACACCCACCCAAGAACGCGGCAAGGTTTGGCGGTGGCGGGGGTTCTGGATGAGCTAGGAGTGGATCCGCGCCGGGTCCTGCTCGCGCATAGCGGCGACAGCTCCGACGCCGATCACCTGCAGGACCTGGCCAGTCGCGGTTTCCTGCTGGGCATGGACCGTTTCGGGGTCAATCTGCAAATGAGCTTCGAGGCACGCGCCGATATCGTGATCGAAATGTGTCGACGCGGCTTCGCCGAGCAAATGGTGCTTTCCCAGGATGCCTCGTGCTACATCGACTGGATCGACCCGGCGATGATGGCGCTGCTGCCCCAGTGGCACTACCGGCACATCCACACCGACGTGCTGCCCTACCTGCGGGCTCACGGCGTGAGCGAGGAGCAGATCCAGACCATGCTCGTGTCGGTGCCGCGCCGGTACTTCGAGACGGCCGGTACCAGCTCGACTGGGACCAGCTAGCCCGCCGTCAGCAGGGACAGGGTGCTTCCGGTCCGGGTCTTGTGCACGTGAACCCGGGTCGGGATGCGCTGGCGGAGCTCGGCCACGTGCGAGACGACCCCCACCATGCGGCCACCCTCCCGCAGCCCATCCAGCACGGTCATGACCTCCTCGAGGGTGTCCTCGTCCAGGGTGCCGAATCCCTCGTCGACGAACAGCGCCTCGATCCGCGCCCCGCCGGCCTCGGCGGTGACCACGTCGGCCAGGCCCAACGCCAGGGCGAGGCTGGCCAGGAAGGTCTCACCGCCGGACAGGCTGCTGGTTTCCCGTACCTGGCCGGTCCAGGCGTCGCGGACCCGGAGCCCCAAACCGCGCCGGCGTTTGCGCCCATCCGCGCTCTCATCGGTGTGGATGAGCGCAAAGCGACCGTCGGTCATCCGCAGCAGGCGCTGGCTCGCGACCTGCGCCACCTGCTCGAGGCGGGCGGCGAGAACGTAGGCAGCCAACGGCATCTTGCGGGTGTTCGCCCCGTCGCCTGCCGTGAGCTCTGCCAGCTCGCGCAGGGTTGTCGCGGTGGCCAGGCGCGGAGCGAGCGCGCTGGTGGCCGCGGCCAGCTGCGGTGCCAGCTCGGCGAGGTCGCGGGCTCGCTGGGCCTGGACTCCGGCGCGTTGGTGCCGCGCGGCGCGTTCGATCTCCGCTTCCCGCGACTCGTCCTCGGCGGCAGCCTCCGCGAGCAGGTCGGCGCCCGAATTGAGCTCGCCGGCGCCCAGCTCGGTCAACCTGGCCTGGACGCGGGCCAGCGCCAGGTCATGGGCGGATAGCTCGGCTTGCGCCGCCGCGCACCAGGCCGGGTCCCGACCGGCTGCGGCCGCCTCCCGGACCCCGCCGAAACCGGCCTCGGTTGCCGCGGCTGCCGCCTTCACCCGGATCCGGGCCAGGCCCTCCTGCGCGGCAACGCTCGCCCGCACGGCCTGGGCGACGGCGGCGAGCGCCGTCCGGGCCTGTTCGGCGCGGGCCTGGGCGCTCGCCAGGTCGGGGGCCTCCCCCAGGTGCTGGGCGAGTTCGGCGCGGGCGGCAACTGCCGCGGCCCGGCGGGCCGCCGCCTGCCGCTGCTCGCCGAGCTGGTCGGCCGTGCGGCGCCCCAGTTCGGCTGCGACGTGGTTCGTGCGATCGCGCAGCATGAGCAGCTCTCGCTCGATGCCGGGCACCGTCCCGGCCAGAGATTGCGCATCGGCCAGCTCGTTGCCGGCCAGGCAGGTCAGCGTGTCTAGCGTGTCCCTGTCCGCCGCGCCATGCCCGGCGGCGGCCAGCCGGGCGCGAGCCCCTTCGCTGCGCAGTTGCTCGTCGTAGAGCTCGCCGCGGCTCGCCGCGGTGGTGGCGGCCGCCTGCTCGACGCCCCGCTCGGCGGCGAGCACCTCGGCCTCCTGCACGTCACCGGGCGCCGGCCGCGCCGGTCGGGGGTGCTGCTCGGCGCCACAGACCGGGCAGGGCGCACCGGCTTCCAGTGCGGCCGCCAGGCGCGCGGCCAGCCCGTCCAAGAAGCGACCGCGCAGGTCTAGCCAGGCCGCGCGTGTGTCCTGCTCGGCCGAGGTGGCGCGCGAGTGGCGGGCGGCGAGTGCGGCCTGGGCGGCGAGGCTTGCGTCCCGTTCTCGGGCGTCAGCCAGCGCCGCCGTCAGCTGACCGAGCTCGGCGCGCAGAGCGAGCTCGGTCCCGGCCGCGTCCCGGGCCGTGCGTAGGCGTCGCTCCTGCGCGCCTAGGGCCGACGGGAAGCCGTCGCGCTCCCGCATCAGCTGCGCCAGCTCGCGGTGGGCTGCACCAGCGCGCGCGATGTGCTCGTCGGCCGCCGCGTCCTCCTGCGCCATCCTGCTGGCCACCGGGGCCAGGCCGCGCAGCATTCCCACCCGATCCGCAGCAACGGTGACGGCCCGGTCGAGGTCGTGGAGGTCGGCGCTCTGGAGCGAGGCCAGGTCCGCCGCCACCGCTTTGCGTGCCAGCGCCTCGACCGCTCGGAACTCGGTCAGCTCACTTAGGCTCGCCTCGACCTGGCTCAGCAGCGGTAGCACACCGGCAGCTCGCCGGGCGGCCCCCAGCTCGGCGCGCTGCGCGGCGACCGCGGCGGCTTGCAACTGCAGCGTGGTGAGCTCAGCGCTGGCGACGCCCCGGCTTACCGCCCGCTCGCGCCGCTGGGTGAGCGCCTCGTACCCGGTCCTGGCGAGGCTGGCGGCCTGGTCAGCCGCGCCGGCTGCCGCCTGCGCCGCGCTCTCTGCCTGCCGCGCGGCCGCCAGCACGCCGAAGCCCCACTGGGCGTCGGGGCTGGGCGGCACCTCACCGGCGTCGGGTCCCGCGCATTGGGTCACCCGGGCGACCAGCCCGGCCAGCTCATCGCGCTTTGAGGTCAGCTCCGCATCGGCCCGGCGGCGCTCGGCCGCGAGCCACGCTTCGACCTGCTCGAAGCGTTCGGTACCGAAAAGTCGCTGCAGCAGCTCGCCGCGCTGGTCGGCCTCGGCGGACAGAAACCGGGCGAACTGGCCTTGCGGCAACAGAACGACCTGCGCGAATTGCTCGGCGCTCATCCCCATGGCGCGGGCGATTTCGGCCCCCGCCTCGTCGATCCGGGTGCTGACCGTCTCCCAGCCGCCGCCTCGCATCCGTTCGAGCAGCACCGTGGCGTTGATCTTCCGGTTGCCGGGCCCGCGTAGCTTGGGCCGTTCCCACTCCGGACTCCGGGTGATCCGCAGGCGCTGGCCGCCGCAGCTGAGTTCAAGGCTGACCTGCGCCGCGGTGCTGTCCGGTGCGTGATCCGAACGCAGCCGGGCGCCCCCGTGACCTGTGCGGGGAACCGAGCCGTAGAGCGCGAAGCACAGCGCGTCCAGCAGGGTTGTCTTCCCCGCACCCGTGTCCCCGTGCAGGAGGAACAGCCCCGACGAGGCGAGCGCATCGAGGTCGAGTACCTCGGTGCCGGCGAACGGCCCAAACGCGGTGAGCTCCAACCGGTGTGGGCGCATCAGGCGGCCTCACGCGCCCGCACCGCCGTCAGCGCATCGGCGAGCAAGGTCCGTTCTGCCGGTGCGGCTGCCACGCCTCGGACGTGCTCGACGAAACCCTCGGCCATCTCCTGGTCGTTGCGATCGTGCAACCGTTCGGCGTAGGTCTGCCCCCCAGTCGCCGCTAGCGGCGGCTCCCAGGCGAGGGTCAGCACGTGCGGGAACCGATGCCGGAGCCGGTCCATGGCCTCGGGGGGGCGCACCGGGTCGGTCAGGGTGACCGCCAGGAAACTGCCTTCGTGGGGGGCATAGCGCGCGGCCGTGAGCAAGCATCCCAGTTCGTCCCGGACCTTCGCGAGCGCCCGGTGTACCGGTGCGGGGATCCAGTCCACGCTGCTCACCCCGCCGGGTCCCATCTCTACCAACCACGATCCCTTCCGGTGCCCGGCCTCGGAGAAGGAGTAGGGCAGCGGTGAACCGCTGTAGGCCAGGTGGTCAGCCAATCGCTGCGGCCCGTGCAGATGTCCCAGCGCGACCCACCCGATACCCGCGAACAGGCCAGCCGGGACGGCGCCGACACCGCCGACCGTGATGTCCCGTTCGCTGTCGCTGGCCAGGCCGCCGCGTACCCACCCGTGGGACACCAGTACGGCCCGACGCGGGTCGCGTCCGGCAAGGTCGGCTCGGACCCGCTCCATCGCCGCGCCAAGCACCGCCTCGTGACTGCGCCCGACTGCCGCGCCAAGGGCGCTGCGGACCGCATCGGGCTCGAGGTAAGGCACGGTGTAGACCGGAAGCCGGCCATGCCGGTCGTCCAGCACGATGGGGCGGCCGCAGTCCGCGACCCTGGTACGCAGGAACACCCCGGCGCGGTCGAGTAACCCGGCGTTGACGCCCAACCGGAGCGGGCTGTCGTGGTTGCCGGAGATCGCGATCACCGCAGCCCCGGCCGCCCGCAACCTTCGCAGCGCCTGCTCGAACAGTGCGATCGACTCCAGCGGCGGCACGGCACGGTCGTAAACGTCCCCGGCAATGAGCACGACATCGACACGTTCCGCGTTGACCGCTTCCACCAGGTGGTCGACGAAAGCCTCCTGAGCCGGTCCCAAGTCGGCCCGGTGCAACGACCGGCCCAGATGCCAGTCGGAGGTGTGCAGCAGCCGCATACCAGCAACGTAGGACCCGGGACCGACAAAGCCGCGCAACCAGACCGTGCGAGGGTGGTGCGTGACCAGCAACGACCTGCTGGCGGCCGTGCCGCCCACCGAGCCCTGGACCGAGCGGCACTGGCGCGGACGTCCGCATGACGGGCGTCGCTACGAGATCCTGGACGGGGCTTTGCTCATCTCGCCGCCGGCGAGTCCGCTGCGCCAGGAGGTGGTGCACCGCCTGATGGCCCTACTGGCGCAGGCCATACCGCCCGAAGCGGCAGTGGTCCGCGATGTCGGTGTCGTTCTCGGCGCGTCGCTGCTGGCACCCGATGTGGTCGTGCTGCGCGCCCGCCCGCAGGGCGCCAGCGTGCCGGCCAGCCAGGTGCTGCTGGCGGCGGAGGTCTCCGACGGCGCGAATGTGACGACCGCCGCAACGACCACCCCGCTGCTGCTGGCCGCCGCCGGCGTGCCGGCCTACTGGCGGGTCGAACCGCACGCTGGTCCCGCGGTGGTGCTGCACCGGCTGGCCTCGGACACTTACAGCGTCGAGGGGCGATTGCGTGATGAGCAGACGCAGACAGTGACCTCACCGTTTCAGGTCACCATCACCCCTCGCCGGCTGCTGCCGCCTCGCTGAGCTCCGCCGGGCGTCACGACAGACTTCAGCGCCCTGCGGCCTTGTGCCGCGCGTAGGAGGCCTTGATCTCGGCCTCGGCCTGCACCCGGCCGACCCAACAAGCGCCATCCACCGACTTGCCGGGCTCCAGATCCTTGTAGACCTCGAAGAAGTGCTGGATTTCCAGCTTGTCGAACTCGGGTACGTGATGGATGTCGCGCAGATGCTCGTGCCGCGGGTCCCGCGCTGGTACGCAGAGCAACTTCTCATCCGGGCCCGCTTCGTCGGTCATCCGGAACATGCCAATCGTGCGGCAGCGGATGAGGCAGCCCGGAAAGGTGGGCTCCTCAACCAGCACCAGCGCATCCAGCGGGTCACCGTCCCCGCCGAGGCCGTCATCAACGAATCCGTAGTCGGCCGGGTAGCGGGTCGAGGTAAAAAGCATCCGGTCGAGCCTGATCCGGCCGGTCGCGTGATCGACCTCGTACTTGTTGCGCTGACCCTTGGGGATCTCGATGGTGACGTCGAATTCCACGGCCGAAGTCTGCCAGACCGCGCCGGTGCCCTGATTCGCCGCATTAGTCTCAGCGCGACATGACGGTTGCCCACAGCACGGCCAGGGTTGGCGGCGCGGCCGCCGCCTTGGCCGTTGGCCTGCTGCTGGGGTCGGCCCCGGCTCGGAGCCTGGCCGCGCCGCCGCCAGCCCTCCCGGCCCTGCCGGCCGAGGCGCCCCAGCCGAGCGCGCCGACGGTAGCTGCCGCCCTTGCCGGGCCGCTCGCCGACCCGTCCCTCGGTGCGGCCGTCCTCGGCGAGGTGCTCGATGCCCGCAGCGGTCAGCCGTTATGGCAGGCCGCGCCGAACGCCCCGGTCCGCCCGGCCAGCACCGCGAAGCTCCTGACCGCCGCGGCGGCCCTCACCACGCTCACCACGGGCCCGCGCACAGCGTTGCTCACCGCCGCGCCAGTCACCGCTGGCACGCTGCGCGGGGACCTGGTGCTGCGCGGCGGGGGCGACGTGCTGCTCTCGGCGCAGCCGACGGCCGTGTGGCCGGCCCGAGCGAGCATGGATGAGCTCGCCGCTGGCCTTCGGGCGGCCGGTGTTCGGCGGGTGGAGGGGGCGCTTATGGCCGACGGCTCGGCATGGCAAGGCCCGCGGGTCGCCCCCGGCTGGCGTCCTGACTACCTGTCTCAGGGCTCAGTGGCACCAGTGAGCGCACTGGGAGTGGATGAGGGCGGCGAGCCCCTGACGGCCCGCGGTGATCGCGGCGCCGACCCGCCCCTCGCGGCGGTGCGGGCACTCCGGGGCGCCTTCGCCCGTCAAGCCATCACGGTGACCGGCCCCGATGCGACCGGTGTGGCACCCACCGGGGCCCGGACCCTCGCCGCCGTCAGCGGGCCTCCCGCGGCGGTTGCGGTGGCTGAGATGCTGCAGAACAGCGACAATGACATGGCCGAGTCACTTGCCAGGCAGGTGGCGGCGGCCCGCGGGCTGCCGACCAGTTTCGCGGGTGCCGCGCAGGCCGTCACCGCGGCCGTCGACGCCATGGCGGTGCCGGTCGATGGGCTGAACCTGGTCGACGGGAGCGGCCTTTCGCGCGAGGACCGGGTAGCCCCAGCCACCCTCGCGGCCCTGCTGCACCTGGCGGCAGCGCCGGCCCAGCTCGGCGGCCGGCCGCAGCTGCGCCCGCTGATCACCTCCCTCGCGACCGCCGCGTTCGACGGGACGCTGACTAAGCGCTACCGCAGCGGCCAGCAACGGGCCGCCGCCGGGGTAGTCAGGGCGAAGACCGGTGCGCTGCTAGGGGTGAGCGCGCTGGCGGGATCGGTCGTTGACCTGCGGGGCCGTGAGCTGCTGTTCGTGCTGCTCAGCAACGGGGTGACCCGCCGGTCGTCGGCGGAGGCGGCTCTTGATCGCGCCGCGAGCGCGCTCGCGGGTCTTTGAGCTGGCTGCAGCCCGTAGTGTCAACGCTGTGCAGCCCGGACTCGACCTGGTCGATTGGCAACTCGCTGCCACCGTCGGGCGCCGGCTTTGCCCACCCGGACCCGACCTGGCACTGGAAGAGGAGAAAGCCGTAGTTCGGCAGCTACGCGCGCTGGCGGACGAGGCGCTCGCGCACGTCGCGGCGTACACCGGTTTGCGACCTGACCCCGCCCTGCGCACCAGCACGGCCGTGGTGGACAGGGGCACCTGGGCGGAGCACAACGTGGCGGGGCTGCAGGTGACGCTCGCGCCGGTGCTCGAGCAGCTGGCCAGTAAGCGGGCGCAGCGCCTCGGTCACCACCCCGGCGCCGGCCTTACGGGGTACGCGGGGCGCAAGGTCACCGGCACCGAACTCGGCGGGGTCCTCGCGTTCCTCAGCAGCAAGGTCCTCGGCCAGTACGAGGTGTTCCTGCCAGCCGCGGACGGTGACGGTCGGCTGACGCTGGTCGCGCCGAACATCGTCGAGGTCGAGCGCCGCCTTGGCGTGGACCCGCGGGATTTCCGCATGTGGGTGTGCCTGCACGAACAGACCCATCACGTGCAGTTCACCGGGACCCCATGGCTCAAGGAGCACCTCGCCGCGCTGATCGGCCGGCTCGGCGCCGCTGCCGATTTGGACCCGTTGGCGCTGCTCGGACGGGTCAAACAGGCATTACGCGAACGCGGTCAGGGGGGTGGGCTCCCCGGGGGCCCGCTGGCGGTGCTGCAGTCCGCCGAGCAGCGGGCCGTGATTGCCGAGTTGCAATCGGTGATGACCCTGCTGGAGGGCCACGCCGACTACGTGATGGATGCGATCGGGCCGGATGTGGTGCCCACAGTCGAGGAAATTCGGCGTGGGTTCGAGCAGCGCCGGCTGATCGCCTCGCCGGTGGAACGGATCATGCGCCGCGTGCTCGGGCTGGATGCGAAGCTGGCGCAATACCGCGTGGGCGGAGCCTTCTGCCGAACGGTCGCGAAGGAGGCCGGGCCCGATGCGCTGCGCGCCGCGTTCGCGGCCCCGCAGAACCTGCCAAGCGCCGAGGAATTCGCGGACCCCGCGCTGTGGATCGCGCGCACCTGCCCCGTTCGGGCCTGAGTCGCCGGACCGTGCCGTGACCGGGCCACCTCCCGCCGTTGCGGCGATCCGCTGCGCGGTCAGGGACTGCCTAGTCGATCTGGCTGCCGGGACCCCGGTGTGCGTAGCGCTGTCGGGGGGCCCGGACTCCGTTGCCCTGCTCGCCGGCGCCGCTTTCCTGCTCCCAGGTGCGGTCACGGCCCTGGTGGTGGATCACGGCTGGCACCCGGCCAGCGCGCAGGTCGCCGCGGCCGCCGCCACCCGGGCCCGCGACCTGGGCACTGCCGCGCGGGTGTTGGCGGCCCCGGCTCCTCGCGCCGAGGCGGCGGCCCGTTCGGCCCGCTACGACGCGCTCGCCTGCGCGGCCGAGCGGCTCGGGGCACCGGTGATCCTGCTCGGGCACACCCGCGACGATCAGGCAGAGAGCGTCCTGCTCGGATTGCTGCGCGGCAGCGGGCCACGCAGCCTGGGGGGGATGGCCAGCCGCCGCGGCGCCTACCGTCGACCCCTGCTGCACCTTCCCCGGTCGACCACCGTCGCTGCCTGCGCAGCCCAGGGGCTGGCCCCGCACGCCGATCCGGCAAACGACGACCTTAACTATGCCCGGGTCCGGGTTCGCCGTGAGGTGTTGCCGATGCTGGCCACCGCGCTGGGCAGGGATGTTGCGACGAATCTGGCGCGCACCGCTGAGCTTCTTCGGGCTGACACCGATCTGCTCGATCAACTCGCGCGGAGCGCGGCGGATGAACTGGCCCACCCGGATGGATTTGCGGTGGCCGGCCTGCTGGCTCTGCCTGCCGCCCTGCGGCGCAGGGTCCTGCATGACATCGCTCCCGGTCTGCGGCTGGCCCACGTCGCGGCGATGGATGCCCTGGTCACCAACTGGCACGGGCAAGGTCCGGTCGCGCTGCCCGACGGGGCGCGGGCGGTTCGCGAGCATGGCAGGATCCGCCTCGTGTGCGGGAACCTGCCGGCGGGTCCGGTGTGAGCGCGTCGCTCGCGCGAGCCTGCGCCAGCCCGGAGCGCCCGATCGATCCCGATATTATGGAAATCGTCATCTCCGAGCGGCAAATTCAGGACAAGATCCGCGAGCTGGCGGCCCAGATCGACGCCGACCATGCCGGCCACGAGGTGGTTCTGGTGGCCGTGCTCAAGGGCGCGATCATGGTGATGGCGGATCTGTCCCGGGCCCTGCGAGTGCCGGTCAGCCTCGAGTTCATGGCCGTGTCGTCCTATGGCGCTGCGACGTCCTCGTCCGGGGTGGTGCGGATCAACAAGGACCTGGACCGCGACATCACCGGAAAGCACGTGGTCGTGGTCGAGGACATCATCGATTCCGGGTTGACGTTGAGCTGGCTGGTGCGAAATCTGTCGGCTCGCGGGCCGGCCTCCATCGATGTGTGCGCCCTGCTGCGCAAGCCCGAGGCGGCGAAGGTCAACGTCCCCCTGCGGTACGTCGGATTCGAGTTGGGCCCGGAGTTCGTGGTCGGCTACGGATTGGACTACGCCGAGCGTTACCGCCAGCTGCCTTACATCGGCCTGCTGGATCCGTCGGTCTACACCTAAGGAGCCTGGAGCCTAGCGGCCCGATCCTGCGCGCAGGACCACCTGGCCGCTCTGCCGGTGTTAGCCTGGCAGCTGCGTTCCACTGCCGCCCGTGACGGGCGGAACCGGCGCGAGGGGACCTGAGGAGCTACCGGCATCCGCCGTCGGTGGCAAGGGCTGCAACGGTAGGAGGACGGGGCGCACCCCGCGCCCCAGAGCGATGGATCTCAAGCGGCTCACCCGAGGACCGTTGGTCTGGATCGCGGCCGTCATCGTGCTCCTGGTCGTCGTGTCGCAGTTTTTCGGAGCCAGCGGTGGCTACAAGGCGACCGACCTGTCCGTGGTGGAAAGGGAGATCGCCGCCCACCAGGTGCAGTCCGTGGTGCTCCACGACAAAGAGCAGAGCATGGATGTCGTCCTGAAGCCGGGGGTGGCTACCGCTGCCAACAAGCTGGCCGGCAAGCAGTCCGCCGAGTACCCCGATCGCTACGGCCAGGTCGTGGTTGGCGAGATTCAGAACGCGAACAAGACCTCCGACGGTCCCGGCGCGGCCACGACTTACAAGACCAACATCAGTAAGGGCAACGTGCTGCTGAGCTTCGTGCTCAACTTCTTGCCGCTGCTGTTCGTGTTCGGGCTGCTGTTCTTCTTTATGAACCAAATGCAGGGCGGCGGCTCACGGGTCATGCAGTTTGGCAAGTCCAAGGCCCGGCTGGTCAGCAAGGACACCCCGAAAACGACATTCGCTGACGTCGCGGGGGCCGACGAGGCAATCGAGGAACTTGAGGAGATCAAGGAGTTCCTGGAGAGCCCGGCCAAGTTCCAGGCCATCGGCGCCAAGATTCCCAAGGGTGTGCTGCTCTACGGCCCCCCCGGAACCGGCAAGACGCTGCTTGCCCGTGCAGTTGCCGGTGAAGCCGGGGTCCCGTTCTACTCGATCTCCGGCTCGGATTTCGTCGAGATGTTCGTCGGCGTCGGGGCAAGCCGGGTCCGGGACCTGTTCGAGCAAGCCAAGGCCAACGCCCCTGCCATCGTGTTCGTCGACGAGATCGACGCAGTGGGGCGGCACCGCGGCGCCGGGCTGGGCGGTGGGCACGACGAGCGGGAACAGACCCTCAACCAGCTGCTGGTCGAGATGGACGGTTTCGACGTCAAGGGGGGCGTCATCCTCATCGCCGCCACAAACCGGCCCGACATCCTGGATCCGGCCCTATTGCGGCCGGGCCGCTTCGACCGGCAGATCGCTGTCGACCGGCCGGACCTGATTGGCCGCAAGGCCATCCTCGACGTGCATGCCAAGGGCAAGCCAATCGCGAAGGACGTCGACCTGCAGGTGATCGCCCGGCGCACCCCCGGTTTCACCGGGGCGGACCTCGCCAACGTGATCAACGAGGCCGCGTTGCTGACCGCCCGCCAGGGCGAGCAGATGGTCAGCGCGGCGACCTTGGAGGAGTCCATCGATCGGGTCATGGCCGGCCCGCAGCGCAAGACCCGGGTGATGACGGATAAGGAAAAGAAGGTCACCGCCTACCACGAGTCCGGGCACGCGCTGGTTGCGCACGCGCTGCCCAACACCGACCCGGTGCACAAGATCACGATTCTGCCGCGGGGCCGTGCCCTGGGATACACGATGGTGCTGCCCGAGACCGAGCGGTATAGCCAGACACGCTCGGAGTTGCTCGACATGCTGGCGTTCGCGCTCGGTGGCCGCGCGGCCGAGGAACTGGTCTTCCACGAGCCCACTACCGGCGCCGCGAATGACATCGAGAAGGCCACCGCGACGGCCCGAGCGATGGTGACGACCTACGGGATGAGCGCCCGGCTGGGGGCCCTCAAGTTCGGTCAGGAGTCCGGCGAGGTTTTCCTGGGTCGCGACATGGGTCACCAACGCGACTACTCGGAGGAGGTCGCGGCCGAGATCGACGAGGAGGTGCGCGGCCTGGTGGAGGCGGCCCACGATGAGGCCTTTGAAATCCTCAGCCAGTACCGGGAGGTCCTGGACGACATGGTGCTGCGATTGCTGGACAAGGAGACCCTCAGCAAGGACGAGGTGCTGGAGATCTTCGCGCCCATCAACAAGCGACCGGCCCGCGATATCTCGGTGCCGAATCCCAAGCGGCAACCCTCCGACCAACCGCCGGTTCTGACCCCGGCCGAACTGGCCCTGCTGGGACCAGATGACGTCGCCGATCTGGTTCGAGGCAACCGTGGTGAGGATGTGGATAGCGCTTCGGGGGCTGCGGCGCGCGCCGGGAGCGGCGGAGCGAGCCCGCGCTCGCGTCGCGCGCCGTCCCGGTCGGGCAGCGTCAACCGGGACGCGGAGACTCCGGAGGACCGGGCCGCCGACAAGGGCGGCAACGGGGGCGCCGGCAACAGCCGTTCGGTCCGGCGCTCCAAACCGAGTACCGAGCCAGGTTCCTGACCTTCCGGTGACCACCGAAACTACCCCGGGCCAAGACCGCGTCGACCGGGGTGAGCGTCCGGTGCCCCGTACCGGGCCGTCCCAGGGCGTCGATCAGCCGCGCGTGGCTGCGGCGATCCGGGAACTGCTGATCGCCATCGGTGAGGACCCCGACCGGGATGGGCTGGCCGACACCCCCTCCCGGGTGGCGCGTGCCTACGCCGAGATGTTCGCGGGGCTGCATACAAACCCGGCTACCGTGCTCACCACCGTCTTTGACGAGCACCATGAGGAACTGGTGATCGTCAAAGACATTCCGCTGTATTCGATCTGCGAGCATCATCTGGTCCCCTGGCATGGCTCGGCCCACGTCGGTTACATCCCGAATGAGGCCGGGCGCATCACCGGATTGTCGAAGCTGGCCCGGCTGGTGGACCTGTATTCCAAGCGGCCGCAGGTTCAAGAGCGGCTCACCACCCAGGTCGCCGACGCCATCGAGCAGGTACTGGCCCCGCGGGGGGTCATCGTCGTGGTAGAAGCCGAACACCTGTGCATGTCGATGCGCGGGGTGCGCAAGCCCGGCGCGCGGACGGTGACCTCGGCGGTGCGCGGGCAGATGAAGGCCTCGGCCGCCAGCCGAGCCGAAGCCATGGGCCTGATCATCGGGAGGGCCTAGTGGGTCATCCCGAAACGCAGCGGAGGCCGGGCGAGCGCGCTGGGCCACCCGGCGGCGGAGGTGCCCAGGACCCCCGCGGCGCCGGTCGCGGGGGATCGCCGGATGGTGGTAGCCAGCCGTCGGCGGCCCTGGTGGCCGCCGGAGCGGGCATACGGCGCTGGGTCCCCCCCTTGGCGGCGTTGCTGGTGTTGTTGTCTGGCGTCGTCGACATCGGGAGCGTGCTCACCCCCGAGATCACCTCCCGGGTGCGGATGATCACCGATGTGGTCACCGGCCCGGTGGCCCGCTCGGCCTCGGCGGCGACCGCGGCGATCGGACTGTTGCTGGTTCTCCTCTCGCACGGGCTTCGGCGCCGCAAGCGGCGCGCCTGGCGGGCGGCGGTGGTCCTGCTGGCTGGCGCGAGCGTGTTCAGCGTCGTGAAGGGCCTTGACGTGGAGGAGTCGGCCCTCTCGGCCGTCGTCGCGGTCTTGTTGGTGGTCTATCGCAAGGAGTTCCGGGCGGCCGGGGATCCGCGAACACGTTGGCGCGCGCTGGCCGTGTTGGTGCAGCTGCTGCTGGCGTCCTTCGTGATCGGGGAGTTGCTGGTCACGATTCGCAGCGAGCGAATTGTGGGGAACGACTCATTCGGCGCGCAGCTGCAGCATGTTGCCTACGGTCTCGCCGGGGTGCACGGCCCGCTGCAGTTCAGGTCTGAGCGGTATGACGACTTTGTCACCCGCGTGCTGTTCGGTCTCGGTCTGGTCACCATTGTGGTGACCGCCTACCTCGTGCTGCGCCCGGCGGAGCCGCAGGCACGTCTCGTGCGTGATGACGAGGAGCGGATCAGGGGCCTTTTGGCCAAGCACGGCGATCGGGATTCGCTGGGTTACTTCGCGCTGCGCCGGGACAAGAGCGTGCTCTGGTCGGCCTCGGGTAAGGCGTGCATCTCCTATCGGGTCGTGTCGGGGGTGATGCTTGCCAGCGGGGATCCGTTGGGTGACCCGGAGGCGTGGCCGGGGGCGATCGGGCGCTTCCTCGAGGTTGCGGCCGAGCATGCCTGGACGCCTGCGGTGATGGGTTGCTCGGAGCAGGCCGGTACCGCATGGACCAGGGCCGGGCTGGACGCGTTGGAACTCGGTGATGAGGCGATTGTCGAGGTGGCGGATTTCACCCTTGAGGGCCGCGCAATGCGCAACGTGAGGCAGGCGGTCAATCGGGTCGAGCGCGCCGGCTACACCAGTCAGGTGCGCCGGGTCCGTGACCTGTCACGAAACGACCTTGCCGAGTTGCGGACCCAGGCATCGGCCTGGCGTGGGACGGAGACCGAGCGGGGTTTTTCGATGGCCCTTGGCCGCTTCGGCGATTCCGTCGACGGTGATTGCGTCGTCGCGACGGCCCATGACGGGGGGAAGCTTGCCGCCTTCTTGCATTTCGTCCCGTGGGGATCGCAGGGGTTATCGCTGGACGTGATGCGGCGCGATCGCGCCGCCGACAACGGTCTGAACGAATTGCTGATCGCAAAGGTGCTCCTCGCGGCCCCCGCACTCGGGGTGTGCAGGGTGTCGCTGAACTTCGCGGTATTCCGCTCCTCGCTGGCCCGTGGGGAGCGGATCGGTGCCGGGTTCGTGCTCCGGCTGTGGCGCAACTTGTTGTTGCTGGCCTCGCGCTGGTTCCAGATCGAGTCCCTGTACCGGTTCAACGCGAAGTTCCAGCCGCTGTGGGAACCGCGCTACGTCTGCTACCCGGTCGCGCGGGATCTGGTGCGGATCGCGATCGCGGCGCTCGAGGCGGAGGCCTTCATCGTCTGGCCCCGACCGAGGTTGCGCTTTCTGGGCGGCATCGTCGGCGGCCCCCCCCCGCGTGAGACGGCGGAGCCGACGTCGCAGACAGGTCCGTGATGACCGCGCCGGGCCCCTGGGTGGTGGACCTGCCTGGGTTCCCGGCACTGGGCCGGGCGCGGGTGATGGGGATTCTCAACGTCACGCCCGACTCGTTCAGCGACGGGGGCGCCTACCCCGATGTGGCTGCGGCCGTCCGGCACGGCCTGGCGTTGCTCGCCCAGGGGGCCGACCTGCTCGACATCGGCGGCGAATCCACCCGACCAGGGGCGATCCGGGTATCGCCGGAGGTCGAGCATGAGCGGGTGCTCCCGGTGGTGACCGCGCTGGTTGCCGAGGGCGCCACGGTCAGCGTCGACACGATGCGTGCCTCGTTAGCAGCAAGGGCCATGGATGCCGGCGCCGTAATGATCAACGACGTCAGCGGCGGGACGGCCGATCCGGCGATGGCGCCGCTGCTGGCTCGTCGGGGGGTGGCCTATCTGGTTATGCACGCCCGAGGCTGCAGCGCGGACATGACCGGCCCGGCTCACTACACCGACGTGGTGGGCGAGGTCCGCACCGAGTTGGCAAAGCGGCTGGCCGCGGTGGTGGCGGCGGGGGTGACGCCCGCCCAGGTGCTGCTGGATCCCGGCTTCGGCTTTCACAAGGTGGGAGAGCAAAACTGGGAGCTACTCGCCCGGCTGGAAAGGTTCGGGGCGCTGGGCCGGCCCCTGGTGGTGGGGGTGAGCCGCAAGTCCTTCCTTGGTGCGCTGCTCACTGGCCCCGATCGGATACCGCGGCCGGTGGGTGCCCGCGACGCGGCCACGCACGCGACGACCGCGCTCGCGGCGGCTGCCGGTGCCTGGGGGGTGCGGGTACACGAGGTCGCACCCAGCGCCGACGCGGTTCGGGTGGCGGCCGCATGGGCGCGCGCCCGGTGAGCGATCGAATTCGACTAGAGGCGCTTCGCAGCAATGGCTTTCACGGGGTTCTGCCGCACGAGCGCCGCGAGGGCCAGGAGTTCGTGGTGGACGCGGAGCTCGAGATCGATCTGGCCGCCGCCGCTGTCACCGATGACCTGGCCGACACCGTCGACTACTCCGGTCTGGCGAAGCGGCTGCACGCTGTGGTGAGCGGCACACCCGTCAACTTGATCGAGACGCTTGCCATGCGGCTGGTCGCGGTCTGCCTGCAGGACCAACTCGTTCTGGCGGCGACCATCACCGTCCACAAGCCGCACGCACCGATTCCCCTCGATGTCGCCGATGTGTCCGTGACCGTTCGCCGTGAGCGAGCGGTGCTCTGTCTGGGCAGCAACCTCGGGGACCGTATCGGGCACCTGCAAGCCGCTGTCGCGGCCTTGCGGGCCGTTTTTCCCGTGTTGGCGGTTTCCCCGGTATACGAGACCGCGCCGCTGGGGGGCCCCGCGCAGGGCCCGTACCTGAACGCGGTGGTGCTGGCAGCGGTCCCGGGGCCGAGCGCCGCCCTCGCCGCCGGGCGAGCAGCCGAGAATGCCAGGGGACGGGCGAGGGGGATCCGGTTCGGGCCACGCACCCTCGACATCGATGTGATCGCGGTGGCGGATGAGGTCAGCACCGACCCGGCCTTGACGCTGCCCCATCCGCGCGCCCACGAGCGGGCGTTCGTTCTCGCCCCCTGGCACGATGTGGCGCCCGCCGCGGTGCTGGAGGGGCGCGGCGCGGTCGCCGATCTGCTGGCCGCTCGGCTGGGCTCCGGCGAACAGGTGGTACGCCGAGCCGACCTCGCGCTCGGATGAAGTCCACCCGCGCCTGGCCGCTGGTGGTCTGCGCCGGCCTCGTCGGGGGGCTCACCGCAGCCCTGCTGCAGGCCTATTACGGCTCGCTACCCCCGCTCCCCGCTGGCCCCGTGCTGACGGTGCTGCTGGTGGCTGCCTTCGAGGCCCTGTTGGCCTGGTCGACCCGTAATCGCTTGCAGGGCAGGAATTCCAGCCGACCGGCGGAGCCGCTCGCGGTTGCCCGCTACGCGGCGCTGGCGCGGGCCTCTTCGCTGGTCGCCGCCGGGGTAGCCGGGGCTTGGACCGGGGTGCTGCTGTTCCTTGCCGGCCAGCGCGGCACCGTCGCGGCTGTGAGCCACGACCGGCAACTGGCGCCCTTCGGTATTGCATCGGGCCTGGCATTGCTGGGTGCGGCGATCTGGCTGGAATGGGTGTGCCGGGTCCGGCCGCCGCCAACCGAGCGTCAACGGGCCGGCCGGTAGGCGCGGCGCTAGAGCTAGAGCTAGTCGAGCAGCTCACCGACCGGGACAGTCGCGGCGAGCACGTTGCCAGGGGGGGCCAGGGGGCACGCCCAGCGTTCGTCGTAGCGGCAGGATGGATGGTAGGCGAAATTGAGGTCAACCACGACGCCGTCGCCGGCCCCGCCGAGGTCGGCGCCCTTCACCGTGTCCAGCAGGTAGCGGCCGCCGCCGTAGCTGCCGCTCCCCGAAGCGTCCTTGACCGGCACGAACAGGCCGCCGCCGTAGGACCGCAGCCACCAGGCGTCCAGCGGCCCCCAAGGGGTGCGCAGCGTGCCGACCCGATCGAAGGAAACGGTCCCGTCGGTCCCGGTTTGCACGTCGACACGCTGGGGGGCCGCCGCCTCCAACCGGCAGACCGTTCGCCAAGACGGGTCGTACGGGGCGACCGGTAGTCCGGTGCGCCGCAGCGGGTCGTGCGCACCCAGCGGGGAGTCGGGATGGTCGCGGAACAGCACGTCGCGGCCGGCTACCCAGCGGGCGTGCCCAGCCCTTGGATCATCAGTGGCGCGCACCGCCGCGTAGAGCTCATGCATCGTGCGCCGCCAGCCGAGCAGGCCCAAGGTCATTTGTCGATGTCTCCCACTACGAAGAACAGGCTGCCCAACAGCGCCACCAAGTCGGCGAGCAGCAGGCCAGGCAACGCCTCGGAGAGAATCTGGACGTTGTTGTAGGAGGCCGTGCGCATGTGCAGGCGCCACGGCGTCTTCTCGCCGCGGCTGACCAGGTAGTAACCCATTACGCCGAGTGGGTTCTCGGTCCAGCAGTACACCGCGCCTTCCGGCGCCTTGAGCACCTTGGGCAGCCGCAGGTTCACCGGGCCAGCCGGGAGTTCGGCGAGCCGGTCCAGGCAAGCCTCGGCCAGGTCCAACGAGACACCCACCTGATCGAGCAGCACCTCGAAGCGGGCAAAGCAATCGCCGGTCCGCCGCGTGATCACCGGGACGTCGAGCTCGCCGTATGCCAGGTAGGGCTCATCCACGCGAAGGTCCAGCGGGACCCCGCTGGCCCGGGCGACCGGCCCGGACAGCCCGTAGGCATGGACCTGCTCCGGGCTGATCACCCCGACCCCGACGGTGCGGGCGCGAAAGATTTCGTTGCCCCTGATGAGGGTGTCGAGTCGGGGGAGCGCCGACCGAGTATGACCAATGGCGGTTCGCACCCGACCCGTCCAGCCCAGCGGCAGTTCCTCCTTCAGGCCGCCGACCCGGTTGAACATGTAGTGCATCCGGCCGCCGGAGAGTTCCTCCATGACCGCCTGAATCTGTTCGCGCTCCTCAAAGGCGTAGAAGACCGGGGTGATCGCACCGAGTTCCAGTGGGTAGCTGCCGAGGAACATCAGGTGGTTGAGCACCCTGTTCAACTCACACAGCATGGTGCGAACCCAGGTGGCCCGGATGGGCACCTCCATGCCGAGCATGCGTTCGACTGCTGTGACGACTCCTACCTCATTGCTGAAGGCCGAGAGCCAGTCGTGGCGGTTGGCCAGCACGGTGATTTGCCGGTAGTCGCGGACCTCGAACAACTTCTCCGCGCCGCGGTGCATGTAGCCGACGACTGGTTCCGCGCGAACTACCCGTTCCCCGTCGAGGGTGAGTGCCAGCCGCAGCACCCCATGGGTAGAGGGGTGCTGTGGGCCGATGTTCAGCACCATGTCGGCAGTGGCGAGGCCGCCGGCCCCAATCGCGACCGACGTTTCGGTCAGCGACGAGTTCACGGGACGAGTCTTGCATTAGCCCTTGCGACGTGGCTCCCAGCGCCAGCGGCTCAACCGGCCAGTCCGCGGGCGACGCTCACCCAGCCGAATCCGCCGTAGCCGTCGGGGTCGAGCAACGTGGCCGCCGCGTTGGCGCCCTGCAAGCCGGTGGCCGTCAGCACGGGCGGCAGGGTGGCGTCGATGCCGAGGGCCAGCAGCGACTCGCGCTGCGAGCGCAGAACGGAGCCGGTGACGGCAGCAGCGAGCGCGTCCAATGCCACATGTGCGGTGACGTTCGACGAGCCGTCGAAAACCGCCGGGACCTGGCGGCCGCCGCGAAAGCCGGTGAGCGTCGAGCGCCGAGTGGACCGTCGATGGCCGTAGTCGACGGCGAGGGAAAGGCCGGTGCCGAGCACGGAAACCGCGCCGGCCCACGCTTCGTCCCTGGCCCGACCGCATTCGGCATCTTCGGCGCGCCACCCCGGCCACCAGCCTTCGAGCCACGCGCGGTCGGCGGCTTCGGGTGCAGCGCCGAGGCTGCCGTCCGAGAGCAGCAACCGTCCCTCGCGCAGGACCTCGCAGGCGATGTCGTCCAGCCATTCGTGGGCGAGCAGGAAGCCGGCGGCGATCTCGGTGAGTTCGGCGCGCCAGCCAATCCGCGGGCAGAGGGCCGGTCGAGGTGCCAGCTCGATGCCGGTCAGCCTCCACCTCGCCGGGGTGGCCTCGTCGGCCGCCAGCCAGGCCAGGAATGCCCCAGTGCCCGCTCCGAGGTCCACGACCTGGAAGCCCTCGGGCCACCCCAACGCTGCGTCCACCTGATGCGCCAACCGGGCGAGCGCCGCGCACATCGCCGGCCCGGTGATCGGGTCGGTCAGCGCCGTGTGGAAATCTCGGCCCCCGGTCCGGTAGCGGCCGTTCGGGCCGTACAGGGCTTCGTTCCAGGCTTGCCGAACGGTCCGCACGGCGTGGACGGTAGGCGCCCCGGTGTCGCCCGCCCCGGGCGGGCGGTAAAGTTGGGCTGCTCGTCCGGTACCCCTTCCCAGGACTGGAACGAAACCGTGACTGCTGATCGCAGCGCCCGTCCAGGGCGCCTTGCCCTCGGGCTGGTGGGTGCCGGTCGGGCCGGCAGCGCGATCGCTGCGGCGCTTGGCCGCGCAGGTCATCGCCTGGTCGCCGTCACTAGCTCCTCGCGCGCCTGGCCGCTGCTCCCGCCAGCCCCCCAGATGGCAGCCGCCGATGTCGCCGCCTGCTGCGAGTTGCTGCTGCTCACCGTTCCGGATGACGCTTTGGCCGATCTGGTCCGGGGTTTGGCCGTGACCGGCGCGCTGCGCCGGGGACAGTTGGTCCTGCACACCTCCGGACGGCATGGCCTGGAAGTGCTGACTCCCGCCAGCGAACTTGGCGCGGCACCCCTGGCGCTGCACCCGGTGATGACCTTTACCGGCGATCAGACCGATCTGCCCCGCCTCACGGGGGCCAGCATCGGGGTGACCACCCCGCTGGCGTTGCGGGCGGCCGGCGAGTTGCTGGCCCTCGAGATGGGGGGCGAGCCGGTGTGGGTGCCTAACGCCGCGCGCCCGCTGTGGCACGCCGCGCTCTCGCACGGCTCGAACCACCTGGTGACCCTCGTCGGCCAAGCGATGGACCTGCTGGCCAGCGCCGGGGTGGAGAATCCGGATCGGGTGTTGGCGCCGCTGCTGTCTGCGGCTCTTGAGAACGCGTTGCGCGCGAACAGCGCCGCTCTGACTGGTCCGGTTGCCCGCGGAGATGCTGCGACGGTAGCCGAGCATGTGCGGGTGCTGGCGGTGGCAGCACCGGCCGCCACCTACGACAGTTACCTCACGTTGGCCCGGGCCACCGTCGCCAGAGCCGAAAGTGCCGGTCGGCTGCGCGCGGCGGACGCGGCCGCGCTGGCAGAAGTGCTGGGGCAGGTTCGCCCATGACCGCCGTGCTGAGCCCGGTCGTGGTCCGGACCCGGTCGGAACTGTCGGCCGCGCTGGACACGCTGGAGCGGCCAGTTCGACTGGTTCCCACGATGGGCGCGCTGCACGCCGGGCATGCCGCTCTGCTCGCCGCGGCCGGACCCGGCGCCGTGCTGTCCGTGTTCGTCAACCCACTGCAGTTCGGCCCAGGGGAGGATTTCGAGCGATACCCCAGGGATTTCGCCGCAGACAGGGAACTGGCCGCGGCGCATCGTGTCTCGGTCATCTGGGCCCCTGACGTTGCGCAGATGTACCCGCTGGGACGACCGCAGGTCAGCGTGCACGGCGGCCCACGCGGCGACCGTTATGAGGGCGCTGCCAGGCCAGGGCACTTCGACGGGATGCTCACCGTCGTCGCCAAGCTGTTCCACCGCGTGCGCCCCGACGAGGCGTATTTCGGGCAGAAGGACGCCCAGCAGATCAGGCTCATCCAGGACATGGTGCGCGACCTGGACCTGCCGGTATCCGTGCACCAGGTGCCAACCGTGCGCGAAGCCGACGGGCTTGCGTTGTCCAGCCGGAACCGCTACCTGGATCAGGCGGGGCGCCGCGCCGCGCTCGCGATCCCTCGGGCTCTTGCCACGGGTTCGGTGCAACGCGCCCGGCAGGTGCTGGCGGCCGAACCCGGACTGCGGGTCGACTACTGCGAGCTGGTCGACGAGCTCAGCTTTGAGCCGGCCGCTGGCCGGCACGGCAGGCTCATCATCGCCGCCTACGCCGGTGCCACTCGCCTCATCGACAACGAGCTGATCTAAAGGAGCCTGACCGTGTACCGCACGATGCTCAAGAGCAAAATCCACCGCGCGACGGTGACCCAGGCCGACCTGCACTACGTCGGGTCGGTCACGGTGGATCGGGACCTGATGGACGCCGCCGACATGCTGGCGGGTGAGCGGGTTGCCATCGTGGACATCGACAACGGGGCTCGGTTGGAAACGTATGTGATCGAGGGCCCCCGCGGCTCCGGCGTGATCGGCATCAACGGTGCGGCGGCCCGGCTCGTACACACCGGGGACCTTGTGATTCTCCTTTCATACATGACCGTGACCGACGCCGAGGCGCGGACCGTTCCCCCGAAAGTGGTGTTCGTCGACAGGGAGAACCGGATCAGCGGCCTGTCGGCCGAGCCGGCCGACGCGCTCCCGGGGGATGTGTGGAGCCTGCGTGGGGACAGCGTGTCCCCGGCGGCTCACGACATCAGCCCCGTCGCTTTGGCAGCCGAATGCGTGCCGCCGGGGTCGCTCCCGACTGGCCGCTGAGGTGGTGAGCGCCACAGTGCCCGTGGCGACAGCTACCGGGGTTTTCCTGCCACGCCGCCTTGCCGCACCGGAACCGGGCTGGACCCGGCGCACCGACGTGGTCGTGGTCGGCTCGGGCATCGCGGGACTCACCGCCGCCCTGCGCGCTCGGGCTGGCGGCCGGGTGCTGCTCGTGACCAAGGCCCTGCTGGCGGCAGGGTCGACTGCCTGGGCGCAGGGCGGCATCGCGGCCGCCTTGGATCCGCTGGATTCCGCGCAGGAGCACCTGATAGACACGCTCGTCGCGGGGGCGGCCTTATGCGACGAGGCCGCCGTCGAGGTGCTGGTCACCGAAGGGCCGGCCAGGGTGCGGGAACTCGCCGCGCTCGGGGCCGCATTCGACCGTGATCCACTCACCGGCGTCCTGGCGCTCACCCGCGAGGGTGGTCACCTGCGCGACCGGATCGTGCACGCAGGCGGCGACGCGACCGGCGCGGAGGCCTCTCGGGCCCTTATCGCGGCGGTACGCGCAGACTCCGGTATCGAGGTCGTCGAGCATGCGGCCGTACTCGATCTGTTGCTCGGCGCGGACGGTCAGGCGGCCGGGTTGACACTGCATGTCCTCGGGGAAGGCAGCCGCGACGGTGTGGGTGCGGTGCACGCGCGGGCAGTGGTCCTGGCTACCGGTGGCATGGGCCAGGTTTACGCCTCGACGACCAACCCCCCCGTTGCCACCGGCGACGGCGTCGCCATCGCGCTGCGCGCCGGGGCGGTGGTCCGCGACCTGGAGTTCGTCCAGTTCCATCCCACGGTGATGTACCTGGGTGCGGATGCGCCGCTGGGCGCACAGCCGCTGCTATCGGAGGCGATGCGCGGCGAAGGCGCGCGGGTGGTTGACGCCGACGGTGAGAGCGTGCTGGATGGGGTGCACCCCCTTGGGGACCTGGCCCCCCGTGACGTCGTCGCCAAGGCGATGGCGCGGCGCATGCTGGCCGCCGGCGTCGATCACTTGTTTCTCGACGCACGCCACCTCGGGGCCACCTTGCTGCGCCAACGGTTCCCGACGATCCTTATGCGGTCCCGTTCGCTGGGCTTCGACCCGGTCACCGACCTGATCCCGGTCGCTCCGGCCGCGCACTACGCCTCCGGCGGGGTGGCGGTGGACCTCGATGGCCGGTCCTCGCTACCCGGACTGTTCGCGTGCGGGGAGGTGGCCTGCAGTGGGGTGCATGGCGCGAACAGACTTGCCTCCAACTCACTGCTGGAGGGTCTGGTGTTCGCGACCCGGATCGGGGACGCGCTGGCCGCCGGCCTCGCACCCCAGGCGCAACCGTGCCACGACGGCCGGCCCCCGGGTTTGGTCGACCAGGCTGGGCGCACCCCGCTGGTTCGGGCCATGACCCTGGGCGCGGGGGTCCTGCGCAGCGCCGCCTCACTGGGCCGCACCGCGGCCGTCCTGGCCGCGCTGCCGCACGCAGACGCCCCCTCGAACGACGCCTGGGAGGTCACCAACCTGCAGACGGTGGCAAGCGCCGTCGTGGCTGCCGCCCAGGCCCGGTCGGAAACGCGTGGCAGCCACTGGCGCGAGGAATACGACGAGCCGCGGGAATGGTGGCGCTGCCACCTGGACGCCACCGTGGACGAGGGTGGCCAACTGCGCCACGAGATCCGTCGGTGATGTCATGAGCATGGGTGCTGACGTCAGCGGACTGCTCGCCGCCGGGGGCCTGGATCCGGTGGAGGTCCAAGAGCTGGTTGACCGGTCCCTCGCCGAGGATCTGGCTGGCGGCGTCGATGTCACCAGCGTGGCCACCATCCCGTTCGACGCCGAAGGCAGCGCCGTTTTCGTGCCGCGGCGCCGCGGTGTCGTCGCCGGCCTCGCGATCGCCGCCGCCGTCATGCAGTCGGCAGGCGACGACGACGTGCTTCTCGATCTGCTGGCCGCCGACGGCGACGCGGTGGCACCCGGACGACCGCTGCTGCGGGTCAGCGGGCTGGTGCGAACCCTGCTCACCGCGGAACGGACCGCGCTGAACCTGCTCGGGCACCTGTCCGGAGTGGCCACCCTGACCCGGACGTGGGCCGATGCCTGCGCGCCTGCAATCCTCCGGGACACCCGCAAAACCACGCCAGGCCTGCGGGCGTTGGAGAAATATGCTGTCCGCTGTGGAGGGGGGGTCAACCATCGCCTCTCCCTGTGCGATGCCGCCCTCGTCAAGGACAACCATGCGCTGGCCGCCGGGGGGGTGGGAGCCGCATTCGCGGCCGTTCGCACGACCTTTCCCGACCTGGCCGTCGAGGTTGAGTGCGACACCGTTGCGCAGGTAATCGAGGCGCTCGCGGCCGGCGCTGACCTGATCCTGTGCGACAACATGGGGCTGGCCGACTTGCGGGCCGCGGTGGAGCTGGCCAGCGGGGCGGGCGTCCGCACCGAGGCATCCGGCGGCCTCACGCTGGAATCGGCCGGAGCCATTGCCGCAACCGGGGTGGATTTCCTTGCCGTGGGTGCCCTGACTCACTCCGCGCCGCTGCTGGATATCGGGCTGGATTTGGAGCGCGCCTAGTGCTGCTCGCCATCGATGTCGGCAACACCAACACCGTGTTGGGCGTCTTCCAGGGAGCCGGGTTGGCCGATTCCTGGCGGGTACGGACCGACGCGCGCGCCACCGCCGACGAGCTGGCACTGCAGGTCCGCGGCTTGTTGGGCGGCCTGGAGGTGACCGGAGTCTCGGTGTGCTCGACCGTCCCGGCGGTGCTGCACGAAGTGCGGCTGATGCTGGCCCGCTACTTCGCTCGCCTCCCGACAGTCGTGGTGGAGCCCGGTGTCCGGACCGGGGTGCCGCTGCTCTATGACAATCCGCGCGAGCTGGGCGCCGACCGGATCGTCAACGCGCTGGCCGCATTCCATCTCTATGGGGGTCCCGCCGTCGTCGTCGACTTCGGCACCTCGACGAACTTCGATGTGGTCAGCGCCAAGGGAGAGTTTCTCGGCGGAGCGCTCGCGATCGGGGTTGAGGTGGGAATCGACGCGCTCGCGGCTCGGGGTGCCCGCCTGTTCAAGGTCGAACTGGTTCGGCCCAGATCGGTGATCGCGAAATCCACGGTGGAGGCGCTGCAGTCAGGGTTCCTCTACGGAACCGTCGGGCAGGTTGACGGGTTGGTCAGCCGGATCGTCGCGGAACTCGGTGGGACCGCGCAGGTGATCGCCACCGGTGGCCTGGCGCCGCTGGTCCTCGGCGAGTCGCAGACCATCACCTACCACGAGCCGAACCTGACCTTGATCGGCTTGCGGCTGGTATTCGAACGCAACGTCGGCGGAGCTTCACTACCCTGATCTTCGTGAGTGAGTCCAACGACGATGCGTACGAGGATCTGCCCGAACAAATGCGGGTACGCCGGGCAAAATACGATCGGTTGCGAGCCGCCGGCAGCGACCCTTACCCGGTCGGCTATCCCCGCACTGTGAGTGCCAGGGCGTTGCAGCAGCGTTACCACGGACTCGCCGCGGACACCGCGACCGGAACGAGAGCCTCGGTGACCGGGCGGGTCGTGTACAAACGCGACTCGGGCAAGCTGTGCTTCGCCACCTTGCGCGACGGCGCCGATGGTGGCGCCGACCTGCAGGTGATGTTTAGCCTGGAGCGAGTCGGGACCGGGGTCCTGACGGCGTGGAAGGCGGACATCGACCTCGGTGACCAGGTCGGGGTTACCGGAGAGGTCATCACCTCCCGTCGGGGGGAGCTGTCGGTGCTGGCGTCCTCATACGCGCTGACCGCGAAGGCGCTACGTCCGCCGCCAGCGCAACACAAGCCCTTGGGTGAGGAGACCCGGGTACGGCAGCGATACGTGGACCTGTGGGTCCGACCGGGTGCACGGCGCCTGGCTGAAACCCGAGTGGCTGTGGTCCGGAGCCTGCGGGACGAGCTGCATCGAAGGGGTTTCCTGGAGGTGGAAACCCCCATGCTGCAGGCGGTGCAGGGTGGCGCGACCGCCCTACCGTTCACGACCCACATCAACGCCTACGATCTAGACCTTTACCTGCGAATTGCCCCGGAGCTATTTCTCAAGCGGTGCATCGTGGGGGGGCTCGACAAGGTATTCGAGATCAACCGTAACTTTCGCAACGAGGGCGTGGATGCAACCCACTCGGCCGAGTTCGCCATGCTCGAGGCCTACGAGGCATACGGCGACTACAACACGATGGCCCGGCTCACCCAGGAGCTGGTGCAGGCGGCCGCCCGCGCTGTGTCGGGTAGCCAGTCGGTCCGCCTCGCCGATGGCAGCGACTACGACTTCGGCGGTGAGTGGGCGCAGCTGTCGCTGTTCACTGCGGTGTCTACGGCGCTCGACGACGCAGTTACCCCGGAGCTCAGCCTGGACGAACTGCGCGGCAGGGCGACTCGTGCGGGGCTCGAACCGGATCCTGGCTGGGGGTTCGGCAAGCTCGTTGAGGAGATTTTCGAGGTGCTGGTGGTGCCTACCTTGCAGGCGCCCACCTTTGTCCGGGACTTTCCGCAGGACACGACGCCACTGACCCGCCCGCACCGCAGCGTGCCGGGGGTGAGCGAGAAATGGGACCTCTACGTGCGGGGGATGGAGCTCGCGACCGCCTACTCCGAGCTGGTTGACCCGGTCCTGCAACGTTCGCGGCTGGTGGATCAGGCGAACTCCGCTGCCAGGGGAGACGCCGAGGCGATGGGACTCGACGAGGATTTCCTTCGCGCCCTTGAGGTTGGGATGCCCCCGACCGGCGGAATGGGTATGGGCGTTGACCGCCTAATGGTGGCAGTGACTGGCGCTTCTGGTGTCCGCGACACAATTTTGTTCCCGCTGGTCAAGCCCGAACGCTAGCCCGAGCCCCCAATTTCACGCGCGGTATTCGCATTGCGGGCTATTTGCATTGCGTCGCCCTTTCCGGCACGATCGGCGGTAGTCCCTGCATACTCGGTCACGAAAAGCCCGGAGCCCAAAAACATGGCGCGTAAAATGGTCACGATGCTCGAAGATGACCTCGACGGCGGCGACGCCACCGAGACCGTTCCCTTTTCCCTCGATGGCGTCGGGTATGAGATTGACTTGAACGACACCAATGCTGCTCGCTTGCGGGACGCGTTCGCGCCGTGGGTGGGCGCAGCGCGAAAGGCGGGACGCGGAACCAGCCGTTCGGCCCTTCGCTCGGCGACCCGCGCCACCCGCCCGCGGTCGGTGAAAAGCAAGGTCAGCGGCGTGCGGGACTGGGCCCGGGCCCAGGGGCTGCAGGTCAGTGAGCGAGGGCGCATCTCGGCCGAGGTGCAGCACGCCTACGACGCCGCGCACTGAGCAAGCCGCTCTGGCACGGTTCCCGTTCGCCGTCGGCGTACTGCGGCCAGGAAGCTCGCTGCGCGCTCGCGTGTTCTGGTGATAGTCCAGGCCTGAACCGCCGAATGAACTTCGTGCGGTCTGGTCGTTCGTCGAAAGCTCCTCGGTGGTGCGGTCTAGCATGCGGGGGGCGGGGTTGGTACCGGCTGTCGGTGCAGCCCTCGCAGGTGAGGGGAGTGCGCGATGTTCGAGAGGTTCACGGACCGGGCCCGCCGGGTTGTTGTGCTCGCGCAAGAAGAGGCGCGGATGCTCAACCACAACTACATCGGGACCGAGCACATCCTGCTTGGCCTCATCCACGAGGGTGAAGGCGTCGCAGCCAAGGCGCTGGAGTCGCTGGGTATCTCGCTGGAGGGGGTCCGCAGCCAGGTCGAAGAGATCATCGGGCAAGGCCAGCAGGCCCCGTCCGGGCATATCCCGTTCACGCCGCGGGCCAAGAAGGTCCTCGAACTGTCGCTTCGTGAGGCGCTGCAACTCGGCCACAACTACATCGGCACCGAGCACATCTTGCTCGGGCTGATCCGCGAAGGTGAGGGCGTCGCCGCCCAGGTGCTGGTCAAGCTGGGCGCTGACCTCAACCGTGTCCGGCAGCAGGTCATCCAGCTTCTCTCCGGCTATCAGGGCAAGGGCGACCCGGGCGCTGCCGGCGCGGGACCGCAGGAGGGCACCCCCTCCACGTCGCTCGTCCTTGACCAGTTCGGCCGCAACCTCACGCAGGCCGCGAGGGAGAACAAGCTGGACCCGGTGATCGGCCGGGAGAAGGAAATTGAGCGGCTGATGCAGGTCCTCAGCCGCCGGACCAAAAACAACCCCGTCCTGATCGGTGAGCCCGGCGTGGGTAAGACCGCCGTGGTTGAGGGGCTGTCCCAGGCGATCGTCAAGGGGGAAGTCCCGGAGACCCTCAAGGACAAGCAGCTCTACACCCTGGACCTGGGGGCGTTGGTGGCAGGCAGCCGCTATCGCGGCGATTTCGAGGAGCGGCTAAAGAAGGTTCTCAAGGAGATCCGCACCCGCGGCGACATCATCTTGTTCATCGACGAGATCCACACCCTGGTCGGGGCCGGCGCCGCAGAGGGCGCGATCGATGCTGCCAGCATCCTCAAGCCGATGCTGGCTCGTGGCGAGCTCCAGACGATCGGCGCGACCACCCTCGATGAGTACCGTAAACACCTGGAGAAGGATGCGGCCCTCGAGCGCCGGTTCCAACCCATCCAGGTCGGTGAGCCATCGGTGGCGCACACCATCGAGATTCTCAAGGGCCTGCGCGATGCCTATGAGGCACATCACCGTGTGTCCATCACTGATGCCGCGCTGGTGGCCGCGGCGAATCTGGCCGACCGGTACATCAGTGACCGCTTCCTGCCTGACAAGGCCATCGACCTCATCGACGAGGCCGGCTCGCGGATGCGTATCCGCCGGATGACGGCGCCACCCGACCTGCGTGAGTTCGACGAACGGATTGCCGAGGTCAGCCGCGAGAAGGAATCCGCGATCGACGCCCAGGACTTCGAGAAGGCCGCGGCCCTACGTGATCGGGAGAAGACCCTGATCGCGGAGAAGGCGCAGCGGGAGAAGGAATGGAAGGCGGGCAACCTCGACATCGTGAGCGAGGTCGACGACGAGCAGATCGCCGAGGTGCTGGCCATCTGGACCGGGATCCCGGTGTTCAAGCTCACCGAGGAGGAGACGGCGCGGCTGCTGCGTATGGAAGATGAACTGCACAAGCGGATCATCGGCCAGGATGTGGCGATCAAGGCGGTGAGCCAGGCCATTCGGCGTACCCGGGCCGGCCTGAAGGATCCGAAGCGACCGGGCGGTTCGTTCATCTTCGCCGGCCCCACCGGGGTCGGGAAAACCGAATTGTCCAAGGCTCTGGCCGAGTTTCTGTTCGGCGACGCGGATGCCCTCATTCAGCTCGACATGAGCGAATACATGGAAAAGCACACCGTCTCGCGGCTCGTCGGTTCCCCTCCCGGTTACGTGGGTTATGAGGAGGGCGGGCAGCTCACCGAACGCGTTCGGCGTAAGCCGTTTAGTGTTGTCTTGTTCGATGAGGTGGAAAAGGCCCACCCGGACGTGTTCAACACCCTGTTGCAAATCCTGGAAGACGGCCGCCTGACCGATGCCCAGGGACGGGCCGTCGACTTCAAGAACACCGTGCTTATTATGACTAGCAATCTGGGCACCAGGGACATCGCCAAGGGACCGGGGCTGGGCTTTTCCACCCAGAACGCCCAGATGGACTATGAGCGGATGAAAAATAAGATTCAAGATGAGCTCAAGCAGCATTTCCGGCCTGAGTTCCTCAACCGGATTGACGACATCATCGTGTTCCACCAGCTCACCGAGGATCAGATCGTTGCGATGGTCGACCTGATGCTCGCCAGGGTGGACACCGCCATGAAGAACAAGGACATGGGCCTGGAGCTCACCCCAGCGGCGAAGAAGCTACTGGCCAAGAAGGGCTACGACCCGGTTCTAGGTGCCCGGCCGTTGCGCCGCACCATTCAGCGGGAAATCGAGGACTCACTGTCCGAGAAGATCCTTTTCGGCGAGCTGCGGGCCGGGGAGATCGTGGTGGTCGACGCCGCACCGAACGAGGAGGCCAAGGGCGGCCCGGACGACGCGGATGCGCTGAAGTTCACCTTCCGGGGGGAGCCGAAGCCGGGGATGGTCCCGGATGCGCCGCTTGTGGAGCTGTCGGAGTAACGCCGTTGCTGGGAAGGGTGTAGCCGCCGCTGTCGAGCCGGACGGCCAACCCATCGCTGACCAGGGAGGCCAGCGCGCGGGCTCGCTGCGCAGGTTCGGGACCACACGCGTCAATGGCGCGCCCCGGCACGGGCGTCAGTGTGTCGCGCAGTAGCGCGAGGATGCGTCCGCGGACCTGACGATCGGTTCCCGCGTAGGTCTGCCGGCGCCCGGCCGGACCGGTCCAGGTCGGCGCACCAGCGCCGAGCCACGCGCAGCCCGCTCGCACCGGGCAACCGGCGCAGCCGGGAGACCTGGCCGTGCAGATGGTCGCTCCCAGTTCCATGACCGCGACCGACCAACGTGCCGCGTCGAGGGGCGGGAGCAGCCCAGCCACCGACCGGCGGTCGGCAGCGCTCACCGGTCGTGGGTCATCAACCCCGGTGACGGCGCGCGCGTGCACCCGCTTGACGTTGGTGTCCACCACCGCGACGCGCGCCCCTGTCGCGAACGCCGCGACCGCCGCCGCCGTGTACTCGCCCACGCCGGGGAGCTCGCGCAACCTCGCCGGATCACTCGGTACCCGCCCGCCAAAGCGCTCGGTGCAGTGGATCGCCGCTTCCCGTAACCGCAGCGCCCGCCTGGGGTACCCCAGCCGGCCCCAGGCCCGCACCACATCGGCCACCGTAGTGCGCGAGCAGGCCTCGGCGGTGGGCCAGCGGGCCACCCATGTCGCGTAGGGCGCAAGTACCCGCGCGACGGGCGTCTGCTGCAGCATCACCTCGCTGACCAGCACCTCCCAGGCGCCGACGCCGGGAGCCCGCCATGGCAAGGCCCGGGCGTGTGCTTCGTACCAGGGAAGCAGGACCGCAGGGGCGAGCGGACCGGGCATGGGCCGATCCTGCCAGGGGGCGGGACTCGTCCGCGGCCGGCATCGCCCTCTAGCATCTACGCGGTGGACTGGGACGTGGTACGTCACCCGCGTGGGCCGCTGCCCGCACAGGTCTACTGGTATCGCCGCCTTGGGCTGTTCGCCGTCCTGGCTGCGCTGGTGGTGCTGCTGATCGTCTCGTTTGCCATCAGGCCAGGCGGAACGCAACGGGTCCACCAGGTTGGTGGCGGTACTCGCCCAAGTGGCACATCAACGGGCACATCCCCAGCCGGGGCCGGGAACACGCCGACCGCGTCGCCCACCACCACGAACGCGCCTGCGGTGTCCGGAACCGCTGGGGCGTCGACAACCGCCACGGCTGCGGCGTCGGCTTCCACCGCGCTGCAGACGTGCAGCCCCGCGGCCTTGTCGTTGACGTTGCACACGTCGGCTGACACCTATCCCGCCGGCATCGCGCCGACCTTCACCGCGACGCTGCGCACCACCGGACCGGCCTGCGCGGCGCCTGGCCCGCTGGCCTTCGCGGTCGCTTCCGGACCTGATCGGGTCTGGGTGAGCACCGACTGCTCACCAGCCGCCGGATCGCCTAGCGAACTGCCCGCCGCCGGCGCCGCCGGGGCCAGCCGAACCTGGCAGCGCTCCCGCAGCGCTCCGGGCTGCGGGCCGGCCGGCGACGCGAGCACCGCCGCCGCGGGGACCTACCGGGTCACCGCGAGCTGGGCCGGCGTGCACAGCGCAGAGGTCGTTTTCCACCTTCGGTAGCCGCGGTTTTAAGTTAGACGTAGCGCTCGAGGATGCTCGATTCGGCCAACCGGGATAGGCCCTCCCGAATTGCGCGGGCGCGGGTCTCCCCGATGCCTTCCACGGCTTGCAGGTCCTCCACGCCAGCGGCCAGCAGCTTCTGCAGGGAACCGAAGTGCTCAACGAGCCGGTCGACGAGCGGGCGGGGTAGCCGCGGTACGCGGGCCAGCAGGCGATAGCCGCGCGGCGAGACTGCCAGATCCTGGCCGTCGGGTGCGGCCGGAAGCCCGACGGTGCGAGCGAGCGCCGCGAGATCCAGCAGGTCCGCAGCGCTGATCGCGTCGAGCTCGCTGAGGACCTCCTCGGTGGGTCGGGCCCGACGACCGATCGGCGAGTAGTCCCGGATCAGTAGCTCGCGTTCCTGTGCCACCCCGGCCATCAGTTCATCGAGCTGCAACGACAGCAGCCGGCCATCGGTACCCAGCTCGACGACATATCCGGCAATCTCCCCGGCGATGCGGCGGACCATTTCCAGGCGTTGGATGACGGCGAGGGTGTCGCGGACGGTGACAAGGTCCTCGGTCTCGAGCGCGGACAGGGTGCCGGAAACCTCATCTAGGCGCAGCTTGTAGCGCTCAAGGGTGGCGAGCGCCTGGTTCGCTCTGGACAGGATCGCGGCCGAGTCGTCCAGGACGTAACGGCGGCTATCGACGTACAGCGCGATGATCCGCATGGACTGGCTGACGCTAATGACGGGATAGCCGGTCTGGCGGGCAACCCGCTCAGCGGTGCGATGCCTGGTCCCCGATTCGTCGGTGGGGATAGACGGGTCCGGCACCAGGTGCACGGCGGCACGCACGATCCGGCCGTGATCATCGGAGAGCACGACTGCCCCGTCCATCTTGGACAGCTCGCGCAGGCGGGTGGCCGAGAACTCCACATCCAAGGGAAAGCCGCCGGTGCATAGCTGTTCGACGGTCTTGTCGAAGCCCAGGACGATCAGCGCCCCGGTGTTGCCGCGCAGGATGCGCTCCAACGAATCGCGCAGCGAGGTGCCGGGGGCGACAGCGGCGAGGGTCGCGCGCAGTCGGTCCTCACCGCCTACTTGATCACTTGCCACGCCATCTCCTGCCCACCGCCGATTGGAGCCACTCTAAAGCTGATTCGGATCACGCAGCAGGCTGAGCGCATGGGCAACGTCGGTGACCGGCACGATGTTGACGCCGGTCGCGGGTAGGTGTGCACCGGCCGGCACCAACGCGCGGTCAAAGCCCAATCGGGCCGCTTCGGCGACCCGGCGCCCCAGCCCGGAGACCGGGCGAATCTCGCCGGCAAGGCCGACCTCCCCGAACGCCGCGGTCCCGCTCGGGACGGCCGTGCTGGCAGCGGAGCCGGCCATCGCCAGCAAGACCGCGAGGTCGGTCGCTGGTTCGGTGAGCGAGACCCCGCCGACGGTGGAAGCGTAGATATCGCACTCGAGCACCCGGCGTCCACCGCGCTTGTCGAGGACCGCAGCCAGCATCGCCACCCGGGCCGATTCGAGCCCGGTCACCGCCCGGCGCGGGAACGACGCGCTGGCCTTGCTCACCAGAGCCTGCACCTCGGCGACGAGGGGGCGGCGCCCTTCAAGGGCGACCGTGACACAGGTGCCGGGCACCATCGCGCGTACCGCCGCCGACAGGAACAGGCCGGAGGGGTCGGCCAAGCCCTCGATCCCGTCCTCTGTCATGGCGAAGCAGCCGACTTCGTCGGTAGCGCCGAACCTGTTCTTTACGGCACGTATCACACGTAGTCGTCCGTGCCGCTCGCCCTCGAATGACAGCACCACGTCGACGAGATGTTCGAGAACGCGTGGTCCAGCTATCGACCCGTCCTTGGTGACGTGGCCGACCATGATGACTGGCAGGTTGCGTTCTTTAGCCACCCGGATTAGCGCGGCGGTCACTTCGCGCACCTGCGTCACGCCACCTGGGCTGCCCAGGGCGCCCAGGTGGGTAACGGTCTGGACCGAGTCGACCACCAGCAGTGCGGGCGAAACCGCCTCGATGTGCCCGAGCAAGCCAGCCAGGTCAGTCTCGGCGGCCAGGAACAGATGCTCGGATAGCGTGCCCATTCGGTCGGCCCGCAGTCGCACCTGCGCCACCGACTCCTCACCGGAGACGATCAACGCCGGCGCGTCCGGCCGTGCCATGCGATGCGCCACATCGAGCAGCAGCGTCGACTTGCCGACCCCCGGCTCGCCCGCGAGCAGAACCACGGCACCGGGCACCAGGCCACCCCCGAGCACCCGGTCAAGCTCGTCCAGTCCGGTCGGCCGGGCTCGTGAGGTGTCGGCGTCCACCTGGCTGATCGGGCGGGCCGGTATGCTGACCGAGCCGGGAGCGATGGTGCGGGCGTTGGGCGCCCCGACCTCCTCAAGGCTCCCCCAGGCCTGGCATTCCGGACAGCGACCTACCCACTGAACCGTGGTTGCACCGCACTCACCGCACCGAAAGGTTGCCTTGGGGGCTTTGGATCCAGCGGTGCTGCGGGTGGCCACGTCGGCCACCGTACGGGCTGGGACCGACTGCCTACCCGGCGATCAGGACGCCGGGGCGCTGGGGGAAGAGCCGGACTGCGATCGGTTGCTGGCCGCGAGGACCGGGACGATCAGGTTAACGGCGCCGGCCTTGGAGAAGGTCAAGGTGACCGGCAAGGATTGCCCCGGCATGGGCGTCCCGGTCAGTCGGCCGAGCATGATCTGATCGCTTGGCTGGTTGAGGAAGACCCCTGCCTGGGGCGGCAGCGCGACGCTGGAACCCATCGGCAAGGTAATGGTGCCGGCGCCCCGCGAACTGACGCCGGTAAGGCTGTCGGCTTGTTGCCCGCTGTTGTACAAGGCGACGTCGAGGACACCTTGCCCACCGTCGGTGAGCCGAATGGTGGCGTCCCGGATGAGAAGCGGGCCGACCGAAGCGTTCTGCCCGGAGATGGTGCTGTGCTCCTGTGACTGCACCGGGTGCGCCGCGCAGCCGGTGAGCAAGGCGGCTACGACCCCCGCGCCGATGACGACCCCCGCGGCAGGCCATCGCGCCGGCTCCGAGGGCTTACCGGCTGGGCTGGGGCGGATCGGGCGGACCACCGGCGGGCACTCCTGGATCGATTCGGGGTGGACAAGACGGATGCAGCCTACCGGGCCGGCTGGTCGTCGCATCAGCGAAGGCGCCCAGCCCGAGCCAGCAGAAGCGCGACGTCGACCAGCGCGGCCAACAGCACGCCGCGGAACGCCAGCCGGGAACCGGGCCGTCTGGCCTGCCCGATCAGCCCCGCCCCGGCGAACGCGGTGCTCACCGTCAGACCACCCAGCGCCAGCGCACCGGGGCGCCCTGGTCCCAGCGTGATGACCAGCGCCGCACCGACGAGCAGCACGGCGGCACCAGCGCGCGTAGGACTGGCGCCGAGGCGCTGCGGAAGGCCACGCACACCGGTGTGCAGATCCCCGGCCAGGTCGGGCAAGGCGTTGGCCAAGTGGGCACCGGCGCCGAGCAACGCCCCGCCGAGCACCGCCCAGGCTGGCGGTGCCGGATGCCCGGACAGGCCCAGCGTCACGAAGGCGGGGAGCAACCCGAACGCCACGGCGTAGGGCAGCACCGACAGCGCGGTTGCCTTCGCTCCCAGGTTGTAGGCCCAGGCAAAGCTCACCGCGGTCAGGTGCGCGAGGGCCGCTCGCCAACCCGAGAGCAGCGACAGCGGTACGCAGGTGGCCGCGGCCAAACCGGCGGCCCCCCACACCGAGCCGGCCGAGAGCTGCCCGGCGGCCACCGGTTTGTCGGTACGCCCGGTGGCCCGGTCTCGCTCTACGTCACGGGCGTCGTTGCTCCAGCCGATCGACAACTGCCCGGCAAGTACGGCAGCGCCGACAGTGACGACGCCCGTCGGTGGCCGGCCGGCGGCGGCGGCCAGTAGGGCAGCCACAGCGCTCACCGCAAGGGTGGGCTCCGGGTGGCACGACAACAGCAGCGACAGTGGGAACGACCGTGCGGGGACGGTCGCGGGCAGCGGGCTGCTCAGCGTCGAACCTAGGCTGGCGACGGGGCAGCCGCCGGGGACAGGCTAGGACCCACCGCCGAACCCAGCTGGCGCGCAAGCGGGGTCCCCGCGCCGACCGACAACATCACCGCAGTGACCACGCCGTCTCGGCCGAGAACGACCAGGGTTGGGCCGCCGGGCCGACTTCCATAGGCCGCGAGTAGCGCTCCGGCGTTGTCGATCAGGCCGGTCACCAGGCGCTGGTGCGGTTCGGCGTAGCGGCGCGTATCGGGATCGTCGGCGCCGACGACGAACCCGTGCAGCGAGTAAGTCGCAGCGGCGGCAACCGCGTGGCTCACGCCGTCAGCGCACTCGCAGCCGGGAGGGATCAGCACAATCGCGGCGGGGCGTCCCAGATCGCGGGTTGGGGTCTGGAACCCGTTGGGGGTCCGCAGCACTAGGTCGGGAAGCAATCCGCCGGGCGCGCCCGCTGCCGCGGCGGGGTGGGCTAGCGGTAGGGCCGAAGGCGCGCCGTTGCTGGCGTTGCGGGGGCCAACGAGCACCAGCAGGGATCCGCACGTCCCAATCAGCAGCAACACCGCGATGACCATGGGTGCGGACAGACCGTAGGTGTGTCGCCGACGGGTGAGCAGCATGCGCTGCGCCAGGCTATGTCGGCGCTCCGCGGCCCTCTCCCTGCGCAACGCCTCGACGTCGGCGCCCAGCAAGGAGATGTCGTCGGGAACGACGAGGTCATCGGGCCATGCCAGTGGTTCCTCGGGGCGTCCCTCGTCGGGTGGTGGAGCGGTCATCGCACCCTCGCTGCAGGTCGTGGCGTCGTCACTGGTGCCGTACCCAGCGAGAGTATGGCGGTTCCCGGCAGTGGGGTAGCCCAGTTTGGTGACCGGCCGAATTGTCAAGGGGGGTCGGGGCCCAATCTGGCTTCTGACCAGCACTTTTGCCGGTGGTATCCTGACCTCAGCGGAAGGGGTACCGGACACATGACGTTCGCAGTGGGCGAGACCGTCGTCTACCCGCATCACGGGGCAGCCCTCATCGAGGCAGTTGAGACGCGGGTCATCAAGGGTGAAGAGAGGATTTATCTTGTCCTGAAGGTGCAACAAGGAGACCTGACGGTCCGGGTGCCCGCCGACAATGCCGAGATCGTCGGTATGCGCGATGTCGTCGGTCAGGACGGGTTGGACAAGGTCTTTTCGGTGTTGCGGGCACCGCACACCGAGGAGCCCACCAACTGGTCACGCCGCTACAAGGCCAACCGCGACAAGCTAGCCTCCGGCGACGTGAACAAGGTGGCAGAGGTCGTGCGCGATCTGTGGCGGCGGGACAGGGAGCGTGGCCTGTCGGCGGGTGAGAAGCGGATGCTGGCCCAGGCGCGGCAGATCCTGGTCAGCGAGCTGGCCTTGGCCGAGGGCACCAATGAGGACAAGGCTGAGGTGCTGCTGGACGAGGTGCTGGCCTCGTAGCAGGCAACATCCGGCTCGGCGAGGACAGGTTGCAGGGTGCATCGGTGAGCCACGCTGGGGCGGCACTCACCGATGCGGTTGTTGGCCTCGTGGTCGCGGCTGGCCGCGGCGAGCGGCTCGGCGGTGATCTGCCCAAGGCACTTCGATCGTTCGGCGGCCGCCCGATGCTGGCGTGGGCCGTTGACGCCCTCAAGCCGGTCTGCGGCCGAGTCGTTGTCGTGGGTCCACCGACCCGGCTCGCCGAGGTGGCTGCGGTGGTTCCTGACGTGATCGTCGTCCCCGGGGGGGCTACTCGCGGCGCCTCCGTGCGTTGCGGCCTTGCCGCCTTGGATCCGTTGCCGCGCTACGTCCTGGTGCATGACGCGGCGCGACCGATGGCGCCGACGTCGCTCGCCGAGCGCGTCCTCGCCGCACTTATCGACGGCGCCCGCGCGGTGGTGCCCGTGCTCCCGCTCGCCGACACCGTGAAGCAGGTGGACAGCGACGGCCTGGTCGTATCAACGCCGGATCGGACCTCGCTGCGGATTGTGCAGACCCCCCAGGGATTTTGCGCGGCATTGCTTGTTGCCGCCCATCGTGATGAGGTCGAGGCGACCGACGATGCGGCCTTGGTCGAGGCGCTCGGCGCACCGGTGCACACCGTCCCAGGTGATCCGCGGGCCGCGAAGGTCACTACCCCCGCAGATCTGGTCTTGCTGGAACTCGGCCGGCGATGACCGAAATTCGCACCGGGATCGGGGTGGACGTGCACCCCGTGGAGCCGGGACGTCCATGCTGGCTGGCCGGGGTGCTGTTCGCCGAGGACGACGGGTGCGCCGGTCACTCCGATGGGGATGTGGCGGCCCACGCCGCCTGCGACGCGCTGCTGTCGGCGGCCGGCCTGGGTGACCTGGGAACCGTCTTCGGCACCGATGATCCACGCCTCGCCGATGCCCCGGGAGTCGCGCTGCTCGCCGAGGTCGCCGGCCGGTTGGCCCGAGCCGGGTGGCGAGTCGGCAACGTCGCGGTTCAAGTGATTGCAAACACGCCTCGATTGGCGCCGCGCCGGGAGCAGGCGCAGGCGGTGCTCTCCGCTGCGCTGGGCGGGGCGTCGCTCACGCTGGCCGCGACTACCACCGATGGGCTCGGCTTGACTGGGCGGGGGGAAGGCCGGGCCGCCATCGCCACCGCCCTGGTGATCCGGACCACACCGTGAACCAGGCCCGTACGATGATCCCTCATGGCGGCGAACGAGGGGCGAGGCGGTCCCCGCCGCGGCTCGCCTAAGGGCCTGCCGAAAAGGTCCACCCCCCGGGGTAAGGACGGCCGCAGCGCGCTGTCGGGGTCCGGCGGTTACAGCCGCAAGCGGCTGGAGGGCAAGGGGCCGACCCCCAAGGCAGAGCAGCGCACCGGCCACCCCGCCCGACGACGGGCGACGGCCGCTCGTCGGGACGTGGGCGGCGACCAGAAGGGCGCCCAGGGCCGTGAACGGCGCCCGGAGACCCGCTCCCACCGTGAACGGCGCCCGGAGACCGGCCGTGAACCGCTCCCGGCGCCCCGCTCCCGGCGCGATCCGTCGTGGGCAGCGCCGGCCGGTCCCGCGCGCGGAGGGCGCCGCGGCGCCGCCGGCGGCGACACCGAGCACGTTGCCGGCCGCAATCCCGTCGTAGAGGCGCTGCGGGCCATGGTCCCCGCCACCGCGTTGCTGGTCGCCGCCGGCATGGATCGGGACGCCCGGGTCACCGAGGCATTGACGTTGGCTCGCACTCAGGGTGTTCCGCTGATGGAGTCCGCGAAGCCCGAGCTAGACCGGCTCACCGACCGGGCCCAGCATCAGGGACTGGTGCTGCGCGTGCCGGCCTACAGCTACGCCCACCCGGCGGACCTGCTCGCCGCTGCGCAGCAGGACATCGCGCCGTCGCTGGTGGTGGCCCTCGACGGGGTCACCGACCCTCGTAACCTCGGCGCCGTGGTGCGCAGCGCCGCAGCCTTTGGCGGCCACGGAGTGCTGCTGCCCGCTCGGCGGGCGGCGGGCATGACCGCCGCCGCCTGGAAGGCGAGCGCCGGCGCGGCCGCGAGGGTGCGCGTCGCCCAGGCCACCAATCTCACCAGGGCGTTGAAGGAGTATGCCTCGGCCGGCCTGCTGGTCGTGGGACTCGCTTCTGACGGCGAGCTGTCGCTGGACGACTTGCAGGCGGCTACTGACCCGTTGGTGCTCGTTGTCGGCAGCGAAGGAAAGGGCATGAGCCGGCTTGTCGCGGAGGCGTGTGACCTGCGGGTGTCGATCCCATTGGTCAGGCAGGTGGAGTCGCTGAACGCGAGCGTTGCGGCTGGGATCGCGCTGGCAGAGGTGGCCCGCCGTCGCCGGGCCGCCCACCGCGCATAGCGCCAACGAGCGGTCACGCGCGCCGCGAAGCCGCCGCACCGTCACCTATCGAGTCTGGCGTCGTTGAACGCCCGTACAACGGCAGACGGCCAGGGAAGGGTCCGATCGCGTGCGCACCTGGCGTTCCCCGACAGTCCCGATGGCGGATGCCGTCCTGCCTGATCGCACCGACGAGGAGTTGATCGTCGCGACCCGCGCTGGAGACGACGTGGCACTGGCGATGCTGCTGACCCGCTATCGCGCCTTTGCCCGGCGCAAGGCGAGTGCGTATTTCCTGGTCGGGGCCGACCGGGAAGACATCGTTCAAGAGGGCATGATCGGCTTGTACAAGGCCATCCGTGACTTCAACCCGGCCATGGAGGCCTCATTTCGCGGGTTTGCCGAGCTCTGCGTCAACCGGCAGATAATTACCGCCATCAAGACGGCGACCAGGCACAAGCACGGTCCGCTGAACTCCTACGTGTCCCTCGCCAGGCCCCTGTCCGCGGACGACGACGGCGAGCGGGTCCTCGGTGACCTGCTACCCACCTCCCCGACGCAGGACCCCGCAGAGCTGGTCATTTCCGCCGAACGGATTCGAAGCCTGCAGCAGCACCTGGACGCGGTGCTCTCCGACCTGGAGGTCGAGGTGCTGCGGCTGCATGTCGAGGGAAAATCCTACGTGGAGATTGCCGAGGTGCTTGACCGGCAGGTGAAGTCGATCGACAACGCCTTGCAGCGGATCAAGCGCAAGCTCGATGAGCACCTGCGTGGCCGGGAAATGGCCGACGCGGGCTGACTATGACAACGGGCAGTCCGGGCCCGCACGAGACCCTTCCTCGGGCAAGCTCAGGCCGGCCGCCGATGCGGTTTCAGAGCCCAGGTCACCGTCATCTCCCCGGTGAGCACCCCCTGGGCGTCCGTGATCTGCACGCTCACCGGAAACTGCGGGAGGCCGCCAGCATTTAGCTCGGCCCTGACGTCGGCCACCGAGCGGCTCAGCGTGGCTCGGGCCCGCACCTCGCCCTTGGCGAGCGCGAGATAGTCGATGTGCGCGCTGGCGGCCAGCGGGGTCACCTCGTTCAGCAGGTCACTGAAGGCCGCAAGCACGACCGCGCCCGACGCCGACTCCCCGAGGGAGAACATCGCTCCGGCGTGCGGACCGCCCACGTGGTTGTGCAGCCGTTCCTGATCCGGCATGCCGAGTACCGCGTGCTCGTCGGACAGCTCGAGGTACTCCAGCCCCAGAGTGCTGATGAACGGCACTGCGGCCGGCATGGACGTGCGGATTGTGTCCAGGTCGATGCTCACGAGCGGAGGGTACGACTTGGCGTCGCCCTGCGGTGCGCTCGACCTGCGTGCCGCCGTCGCCACGTGCGCTGCCGTAACCTCCCCGGTGCCGCCCCGTTGGCTCAGTGGCAGAGCAGTCGCCTTGTAAGCGACAGGTCGTCCGTTCGATCCGGACACGGGGCTCGATGTCTCCTCCTCGGGGGCCAAAAAGTTGCCGACAGGTAGTGGGGTGCATCTCGACGGGCGCTAGCCAGCGTTGGTGTGGGCCGGGGGCCGTCACTGCGTTCGTGGCCGCCTGGCTCGTTGCCGGCGCCGCGACCCCCCGGTATTCCCCGGCGCGGCAGGCGATCAGCCAGCTGGCCCGGATCGGGGCCCCCCACCGGCTGATCATGACCATGGGGTTTGTGATCTTCGGGGTGGGTGTGCCGATCTTTGGCCGCTGGCTGGCCCACCGCCTGGGTGGCTGCCGTCCGGTGGCGCTGTGCCTTGGCGCCACGGGGCTGTCCACGCTGGGGGTGGTCGTCATTCCGCTGACGGCGCATGGGAGCGCGACCCAGGATCGGGTCCATGCGGTGTTCGCGGTCGCCGGCTATGTGAGCCTGGCCGCTACCCCGTTGTTCGCGGCTCGGCCGCTGGTGAGGGCTGGGCGCAGCTGCGCCGCCGCGCTGAGTGTGCTGACCGGTGTCGCCTCGGCGCTGGCGCTCGCGTGGACCTCGATCGGCCCTCAGACCGGCTTGTTCCAACGGCTGGGGCTCACGGTCGTGGATATCTGGCTGGTAATGATGGCGGCCTGGCCGCGCGGCAACCCACCCCCGAGCCAGGTGGCCTCAGCCGGCGGGGCATGATCGGGTCAAGGTCCGGCAAAGGAGCGAGAATGGTGTTCTATCGAACGATCGGCGCGGTGCCCGCCAAGCGGCACACTCAGTTCCGGCAACCCGATGGACGGTTGTATGCCGAGGAGCTGATGGGGGAGGAGGGGTTCTCCTCCGATTCCTCCTTGCTCTACCATCGCGAGATCCCGTCTGCAACAGTCGATTCCCGACCGTGGGCCGGCCCGGACCTGTCAACGACGCCGAATGAGCCGCTGCGCCCCCGACACCTGAAGTTGCATGACCTGTTCCCGGGCAGCGACTGGATATCGGCCGACGTCGTTACCGGCAGGCGGCTGATCCTCGGCAACCAGGACGTCCGCCTCAGTTACGTCGCCGCCGGCGAAACCAGCCCGCTCTACCGCAACGCGATCGGCGACGAGTGCGTCTACCTGCAGGCGGGCAGCGCCACCGTGGAGACCGTCTTCGGTGCCCTTCGGGTTGCCGGCGGTGACTACGTGCAGATTCCCCGCGGCACCACCCACCGCTGGCTGCCCGAGGGGACCGAGGCGCTGCGGGCCTACGTGATCGAGGCAACCGGCCACATCGCACCGCCGAGCAGGTATCTGTCCCGCTATGGCCAGTTCCTGGAGAGCTCGCCGTTTTGCGAACGCGACCTGCACGCTCCCGCGGAACCCCTGCTGGCTTCGGGCACTGACGTGGATGTCCTCGTAAGACACCGGACGTCAACCGGGGCGACGGGCACCCGCGTGACCTATGCCCACCATCCCTTCGACGTGGTCGGCTGGGACGGGTGCCTTTATCCGTACCGCTTCAACCTGGCCGACTTTGAGCCGCTCACTGGGCGGGTGCACCAGCCGCCGCCGGTGCACCAGGTGTTCGAGGGTAATGGCTTCGTGGTCTGCAACTTCGTGCCCAGGAAGGTCGACTATCACCCGCTGTCCATCCCGGTGCCGTACTACCACTCCAATGTCGACAGCGATGAGGTCATGTTCTACGTCGCCGGCGACTATGAGGCGCGTAAGGGCTCGGGGATCGGGATTGGCTCGATTTCGCTGCATCCCGGTGGGGTTGCGCACGGTCCGGCGCCCGGGGCCGCCGAAGCCAGCCTGGGCGTCGAGTTTTTCGATGAGACTGCCGTCATGGTCGACACCTTTCGCCCGCTCGCGCTTGGCGAGGGGGGCGCAGCCTGCGAAGACCCGGGCTACGCCTGGACGTGGAGCGGGCGGGGACCCGCCCAATGAGCTGGGTGCCCGGCGCCCAGGGCTCGCTGTTCGACGTCGACGCGCTGCCGTTTGCCTCCTTTACGGCCGAGGACGCGCCGGCAAGGTTGGGGGTCCGGATCGGTGAACGGGTCCTCGCGGTCGCAGCGCTGGCGAACGCGACCGGCGCGCCGTTCGGGGGCGCCCTGGCCGGTCCGAATCTCGATCGACTGCTCGCTGCCGGCCCATCGGTGTGGGCGCAGGTTCGCAGCTGGTTGGTGGAGAACCTGTCCGACAGTGACCGGCGCGAAGTGGTTGCGCCGCACCTGATCCCGCTTGAGACGGTGACGCTGCTGCTCCCGTTCACCGTCGCCGACTACGTCGACTTCTACTCCAGCGAGCAGCATGCCACCAACGTCGGCCGGATCTTTCGCCCCGGTGGCGCTGCCCTCCCCGCGGCCTGGAGGCACGTGCCGATCGGCTATCACGGTCGGGCCGGCACTGTGATCGTCTCCGGCACCAGGGTCCGGCGCCCATGCGGGCTGCGCAAAGGCGCCGATGGCGAAGTGGAGTTCGGGCCGAGCCGGCGACTGGACATCGAGGCCGAGGTCGGTTTCGTCGTCGGCGCAGGTTCTGCGCTGGGCCAGCCGGTCTCGACCGCCGAGTTCGATCAGCACGTCTTCGGGGTGTGCCTGGTCAACGACTGGTCGGCCCGTGACATCCAGGCGTTCGAATACGTGCCACTCGGGCCCTTCCTCGGCAAGTCCTTCGCCACTTCGATCAGCGGGTGGGTGCTGCCATTGGCGGCCCTGGAGGCGGCGCGCATCCCCGCTCCGGTGCAGAATCCTTCCCCCGCCGCGTACCTGTCGGGGGGTGGTGATTGGGGCTTCCGTCTGGCGCTTGAGGTGGAGTGGAATGGTGAGGTCGTCGCCCGGCCGCCGTTCGACCAGATGTACTGGACTGCTGCCCAGCAACTGGCCCACCTGACGATTAACGGGGCCAGTCTGCGCCGGGGGGACCTGTACGCGTCGGGCACGGTGAGCGGCCCCGGCCCCGCCGAGCGCGGCTCGTTCCTGGAGCTGTCCTGGGGTGGACGTGACCCGATCATGGTGGCGGGTGCGGAGCGGACCTTCCTGGCGGATGGCGACACAGTCGTCCTCCGGGCTTCGGCACCGGGCCTGGGCGGCGGCCGCATCGGCCTGGGTGAGGTGTCGGGCACCGTGCTTGCGGCGCTGGTGCCGTGAGCGCGCTGCTCGCGGCCATCGTCGACGACGCCGGCCTGTTCCCGCCTGAACGGCTGGACATGGCGGCCGCCGTGGCCCGGCATCGTCGGGATGCCGGCGCTGCTTACCCGATGCTCACCCACCGGTTCGTCTGCCCCGCCTCGCGGGTGCAAGAGCTGACCGCGCTGCTCGGTCCCGAGGAGCAGATCGCTGTCTCGCTCATCGCGGACCAGGGATGGGCCGCACTCCCGCGGACCGATCCGCGGCTGACGGTGGTTGCCGTGGAGGGGCGCGTTGACCCTGGCCGGTGGCCATCGATCGACCTACCAACCTGGTGCGAACCGGGGTGGTCCTCGGCTGGCGCCGCGGCGCTTTCCCGAATTCCCCCTGGCATCGGCATCAAGCTGCGCTGCGGCGGGGTGTCGCCCGACTGCTACCCCCGACCTGCCCAGCTTGCTGCAGCAATCCGGGCCTGTGTGGCGGCCGGCCGCCCCTTCAAGGCCACAGCGGGCCTGCACCGGGCGTTGAGCCGGCCGGTCGACGGCGTCGTGCAGTTCGGATACCTGTCGTTGCTGCTGGCGACGGCGAGCGCCGTGGCAGGCGGCGACCCGGCCGACGTCGAGCGGGAGCTGCGGGGATTACCGGCCGCGGGAGATCGGGCCAGCCGGATATCCCCGGAGCGGATTGCGGCGATCCGCGCGGTGTTCACCAGCTACGGGTCGTGCAGCACCAGCGAGCCCCGCGAGGAGGCGCGCGCGCTGGGCCTGCTCCCCTGAGCGTCGCCGCCGATTGCCGGCATCCGCTATGCGGGCGCGGGGCGCATTGGCGCTCGCGTCCCGGGAGACTGCTCAGGGCGCGAGCGGCGCGGGCGCGGCCGTAGACTCGCAAGCAATCGTGAAGGACTTCACAAGGGTGGGTGGGACCGTGGCGGCAGCAGGCGTCGAAGCCGACGTCATCGTTGTCGGGGCCGGCCCCGGGGGCGCGGCGACCGCCTACCACCTGGCCCAGTCCGGTCGCACGGTTGCCCTGCTGGAGAAGGCCCGCTTTCCGCGCGAGAAGGTATGCGGTGACGGGTTGACCCCACGCGCGGTGACCTCCCTCGTGGCGATGGGGGTGGATACCCGCGAGGAGGCCGGCTGGATCCGCAACCGGGGCCTGCGGATCTACGGTGGCGGCGTCAAGCTCGAACTTCCGTGGCCGGAACTGGCCAGTTACCCGGACTACGGCTTGGTGCGTCCGCGGCTGGACCTGGACCACGTGCTGGTCCGCCGGGCCCAGGGTGCTGGCGCCCTGCTCTACGAGGACACCGCCGTTACCGGCCCGGTGCTCGACGAGCGCACCGGCCGGGTGCTGGGCGTCACCACCAAGGACGGCCGGACCTTCCATGCGCCCCTCACGGTCGCCTGCGACGGCGTGTCAGGGCGGCTAGGCCTGGCCATGGGATTGGCCAGGCGTGATGATCGGCCGATGGGCGTCGCGGTGCGCCGCTACTTCACCAGCCCGCGGACCCACGACGACCACCTTGAGTCCTGGTTGGAGTTGACGGACAGCGACGGGCGCCTTCTGCCGGGTTACGGCTGGGTGTTCGGTCTGGGGGACGGGACGAGCAACGTCGGGCTCGGCCTGCTCAACACGACTGCCGCGTTCGCGAACACCGACTACCGCAAGTTGATGTGCGCGTGGACTGCGACCATGCCGCGTGAGTGGCAGTTCGCTGAGCAGCACGCCACCGGCCCGGTTCGCGGCGGAGCGCTTCCCATGGGCTTTAACCGGACGCCGCATTACACGCGCGGGCTGCTGCTTGTGGGGGACGCCGGTGGAGCGGTGAACCCGTTCAACGGTGAGGGCATCGCCTACGCTATGGAGTCTGGTCAGCTGGCGGCCGAGGTGGTGGCGCAGGCCCTTGCCCGCCCTGAGGGGGACGGCCGGGAGCGCGTGCTGGCGAGCTATCCGAAGCGGCTGCAGGACACCTACGGCGGCTATTACACACTCGGTCGGCTGTTCGTCAACCTCATCGGGCATCCCCAGGTGATGCAGGCGGCCACGCGACATGGCCTCAAGCGCCCGACGCTTATGCGCTTCACCTTGAAGTTGCTGGCGAACCTCACCGACCCGCATCACGGTGACGCGATGGATCGTGTGATTAACGCTCTGTCCCGACTGGCCCCGGCCGCATGAGCGCCATGCGCCGGCCGATACGCTACTGCGGGGGCGGGTTGATAACGCCTCATTCCCGGCTGCCAGGAGGTGAACTCGCGTGACGATGTATGTCCCGATCCTTACGCTTTTCGCCCTCGCCACCTTATTCGCGGTTGGATCGGTGGTCACCGGGGCGCTCGTGGGTCCCAAGCGGTACAACCGCGCCAAGTTAGAGGCATACGAGTGCGGAATCGAGCCGTCGCCCGCCACCGGGGCCGGCCGGTTCCCGGTTAAGTACTACCTGACCGCGATGTTGTTCATCGTCTTCGACATCGAGATCATCTTCCTCTACCCCTGGGCCGTTGCCTTCTCCCGGCTCGGGGTGTTCGGGCTGGTGGAGATGGTGCTGTTTATCGCCACGGTGTTCGTGGCCTACGCCTATGTCTGGCGTCGTGGGGGTCTGGAATGGGACTAGAGGAGAAGCTGCCTTCCGGGCTCCTGCTCACCAGCGTGGAAGGCCTCACCAACTGGGCGCGCACCTCGTCCCTATGGCCGGCGACCTTCGGGTTGGCCTGTTGCGCAATCGAAATGATTGCCACCGGCTCCGGTCGTTACGACCTGGCTCGCTTCGGCATGGAGGTCTTTCGTGCCTCCCCTCGACAAGCCGACCTCATGATCGTCGCGGGTCGGGTCAGCCAGAAGATGGCCCCAGTTCTGCGGCAGATCTATGACCAGATGCCCGAGCCCAAGTGGGTCATCTCGATGGGGGTGTGCGCGAGCTCGGGCGGCATGTTCAACAACTACGCGATCGTCCAGGGCGTCGACCACATCGTGCCGGTCGACATGTACCTGCCCGGTTGCCCACCTAGGCCCGAGATGCTGCTGGATTCCATCTTGAAGCTGCACGAGAAGATTCGGCATGAACGACTGGATGCCCGGACCGCACTGAATGCGGAAGCCGGGAAGCGACGGACAGCCAGGGAGGCGACCCGTGCCGAGGCGCTAGGCGTGCAGACCGGTGCGGCCGTTGGCGGTGCCGCCGCCTACGGGAATGGCACCGCGCTCACCGCTGGTCATGCGGAACCTCCCGGCAGCGCGGTTGAGCTGAGTACGCACCGATGACTGATGAGGTACCGACGACCTCTGCGCAGCCGCCGACGACCGCAGCGCAGACCCCGGCGCTTGACACCGACGAGCCACCCACGGCATCGGGGGGGAATGCGGCACCGTCGGCGTCGGCTTCGGTTGCCGCGGAAACGGCGCCGGCACAGGAAAGTTTTGGCCCATCGACACAGGTGGACACCGTTCCGGGACCACCGCGGGCGCCGGTCTACCGCACCGGCATGTTTGGGGTGGGGGGATCGGGCGATACGTCGGGCTTCGGCGGCCTGCAGCGACGCGTACCTGTCGCACGACCCGCCAGTAAGCCTTACGGGGGCTACTTCGACGACATCGACGACGCGCTGGCCGAGGCGTGGCCGGGCTACGCCGACGCCGTGGAAAAGGTCGTGCTGCACCGCGGTGAGATGACGATTTACGCGCGCCGCGAGGCCCTTGTCTCGTTGCTGCGCACCCTGCGCGATGATCCGGATCTGCGCTTCGAGCTGTTGTCGTCGGTGTCCGGGGTGCACTACCCGGATGATGCGGACGGCCGGCCCCTGCATTCGGTCTATCACCTGACGTCCCTCACCTACCGGCGCCGGCTGCGGGTCGAGGTTGCCGCCCCAGAGGACGACCCGCATGTTCCTAGCTGCGTCGAGGTCTACCCGACGGCAAACTGGCAGGAGCGGGAGACCTGGGATCTGATGGGCATCGTGTATGACGCTCACCCCGGTTTGACGCGCATCTTTATGCCAGACGATTGGGTTGGCCATCCGCAGCGAAAGGACTATCCGTTGGGTGGGATCCCGGTGGAATACAAGGGCGCAGAGGTGCCCCCGCCGGACCAGCGCAGGAGCTACTCATGACCACCACCACTGGGCCGTCCGGTGAGGCGCCCTACACCGAGTCGACCGAGGGCCGCGTCTATACCGTCACCGGCGGCGACTGGGAAGACGTTGTTGCCGGTGTGAGCAGTGGCGATGAGCGGATCGTCGTCAACATGGGACCGCAGCACCCCTCTACCCACGGGGTGCTGCGGCTCGTCCTCGAACTTGAGGGCGAGACCGTCATCCAGGCCAGGATGATTATCGGCTATTTGCATACGGGAATCGAGAAGAACACCGAGTACCGAAACTGGACGCAAGGAACCACCTTCGTCACGCGCGCCGATTACCTATCACCGTTCTTCAACGAAACGGCCTACTGCCTTTCGGTGGAACGGCTGCTCGACGTTCAGGTTCCGGAGCGGGCAAACACCATCCGGGTTCTGATGATGGAGTTGAACCGGATCTCCTCGCATCTCGTGTGGTTAGCCACCACCGGTCTGGAGATCGGTGCGCTATCCATGGCGCTCTACGGGTTCCGGGAACGGGAGGTCATCCTCGACATCTTCGAGATGGTCACCGGTCTGCGGATGAACCACGGTTACGTCCGGCCCGGCGGTGTCTCGCAGGATCTGCCGCCCGGCGCGGTGGAGAAGATCCGCGAGTTTGTTCCGCTGATGAGTAAGCGCGTCCTGGAGTACGAGGCGCTTCTCAGCGGCAACGCGATCTGGGGGCGCCGGCAAAAGCAGATCGGTGTTCTGGACACCGAAGGCTGCCTCACGCTCGGCGTCACCGGACCCATGTTGCGAGCCAGCGGCCTGCCGTGGGATCTTCGCAAGGAGCAGCCGTACTGCGGGTATGAGAACTACGACTTTGAGGTGATCACCCGGCCCGACGGTGACTGCTGGTCCAGGTACGAGGTGAGGCTGGACGAGATGCGCCAATCCCTGCGCATCGTCGAGCAGGCCCTGAACCGGCTCACGCCCGGTCCGGTGATGGTCGCCGACAAGAAGATCGCGTGGCCGGCGCAGCTCGCGTTGGGCAGCGATGGTCTCGGCAACTCACTCGATCATGTCAAGAAGATCATGGGCACCTCCATGGAGGCCCTGATCCACCACTTCAAGTTGGTGACTGAGGGTTTCCGAGTTCCACCTGGCCAGGCTTACGTACCGATCGAGTCGCCACGCGGTGAACTTGCGGCACACGTGGTGAGCGACGGAGGTACCAAGCCGTTCCGGGTGCACCTTCGTGACCCCAGCTTCGTCAACCTGCAGGCCGGTTCGGCGTTGATCGAGGGCGCGTACATCGCCGACGTGATCGCGGCGATGGCGAGCCTCGATCCCGTCCTGGGAGGAGTAGATCGCTAGTGCCGATCCCCGAGCAGACCCGCGCCGACGCGCTGGCCATCATTGCGCGCTACCCGGACGGCCAAGCCCGCAGCGCGTTGCTGCCCATGCTGCACCTCGTGCAGGCCGCCGAGGGTTACGTGACGGTCGCGGGAATTGCCTTCTGTGCGGAGCTGCTGGGGCTGACCAAGGCCGAGGTGGGAGCTGTGGCCACCTTCTACACGATGTACAAGAGGCGCCCCGTAGGTGAGCACATCGTGAGCGTGTGCACCAACACCCTGTGCGGCATGCTCGGTGGTGACGAAATCTTCGCCGCCGTATCCACGGAGTTGGGGGTCGGCCACGACCAGACCACCGAAGCCTCCGAGGAAGGGGTCGCCCTGACACTCGAACACGCCGAGTGTCTGGCCGCCTGCGACTACGCCCCGGTCGTCACGGTTGACTACGAGTTCTTCGATCAGCAAACAGTTGATTCGGCCGTCGGGTTGGTCCACGCCCTCCGGCGCGGCGAGAAGCCGTTGCCGACCCGCGGGGCCCCGCTGTGCACCTTCCGCGAGACCTCCCGGCTGTTGGCAGGGTTCCCCGATCCACGCCTCGACGTCGTCGATGTCGGGTTGCCCGGCCCACCCACCTTGGCCAGCTTCGCGCACTCCGCATCCAGCACCGCGCCGGACCGAGGCCGCTGATGGCCGCCACGACCCCGATGCTGACGAGCCGGTGGGGCAACGATCGATCCTGGACCCTGGCTGCCTATCGTGAAGCCGGCGGCTACCTAGCCATGCGTCAGGCGCTCACCACGATGACGCCGGACGAGGTCATCGCCGAGGTAAAGGAGTCCGGGTTGCGCGGCCGCGGCGGCGCCGGATTTCCGACCGGGATGAAATGGGGATTCATTCCGCAGGAGGACGCTAAACCGCACTACGTGGTGGTCAACGCCGACGAGTCCGAGCCCGGTACCTGCCGCGATACCCCCCTGATGTTGGCTGATCCGCACGCACTCATTGAGGGCATCGTCATTGCCTGTTACGCGGTGCGGGCCGTGCATGCGTTCATCTATCTACGCGGAGAACTGCCCCATGCCGCGCGACGGCTCCACGCGGCGATTGCCGAAGCGTACGAGGCCGGCCTGCTCGGGACGGACATTCTGGGTAGTGGCACCCGCGTGGAGCTGGTCGTGCACATCGGCGCCGGCGCTTACATCTGCGGGGAGGAAACCGCCCTGCTCGATTCCCTTGAGGGATACCGCGGGCAGCCCCGGCTCAAGCCGCCGTTCCCGGCCACCCACGGTCTCTATGGCTGTCCCACCGTGGTCAACAACGTCGGCACGCTGGCCTGCGTCCCCCCGATCATCTCCGGCGGTGCGGCCGCGTTCAAGGCGATCGGTTCGGAGAAGTCGCCTGGTACCAGTATCTTCAGCCTTTCGGGACGGGTGGCCAGGCCCGGACAATACGAGGCACCGATGGGTACCACCTTGCGCGAGCTGCTGGAAATGGCTGGCGGGATCCGCGCCGGCCATACCTTGAAGTTCTGGACACCGGGCGGCAGCAGCACCCCGCTTTTTACCGAAGCCCACCTGGACGTGCCCTTGGATTTCGAGGGCGCGGCGGCGGCCGGCAGCCTCAACGGCACCAATGCCCTGATGATTTTCGACGATGCGGACTGCGTGGTTCGGGCGACGCTGAAATGGACCGAGTTCTACGCGCACGAGTCTTGCGGGAAATGCACACCCTGCCGCGAGGGCACCTACTGGATGAAACAGATTCTTCAGCGCCTGGAAGACGGCGCGGGAACCGACGAGGACCTTGCCACCTTGCTCGATACTTGTGACAACATCAACGGGCGCAGTTTCTGCGCCTTGGGGGATGCCGCCACGAGCCCGGTGGTCAGCTCTATTCAGTACTTCCGGGACGAGTACGTCGCCCACCACGCTCACGGCGGATGCCCGCTCGCCGCCCATCATTCGACCCGCCGCAAGGTTCTGGTCTCCAGCGACTAACCCCGCCACGCGCCTCTACCCACCCAGGGAAGTCACGTTTATGACGCTCGCTTCACCGCAGCCCGCCGGTATACCGGCCGCCGCTCACTCGACCGTCGACGTGGTCAGCCTGACCATCGATGGCATTGAGCTGCAGGTTCCGAAGGGCACGCTGATCATTCGAGCTGCGGAGCTGCTCGGCATCCAGGTGCCCCGGTTCTGCGACCATCCGTTGCTCGAACCGGTCGGCGCGTGCCGGCAGTGCATCGTCGAGGTTGAGGGGCAACGCAAGCCGGTGGCCTCCTGCACCGTCGCGGTGAGTGAAGGCATGAGCGTCAGGACTCAGCTCACCAGTCCGGTCGCCGAAAAGGCGCAAGCCGGGACGATGGAGATGTTGCTGATCAACCATCCGCTGGACTGCCCGATCTGCGACAAGGGCGGCGAATGCCCGCTGCAGAACCAGGCAATGAGCAACGGCGCCCCCGATTCGCGCTTCCGCGACGTTAAGCGCACCTTTCCCAAGCCGGTGGCCATCTCCACCCAGGTGCTGCTCGACCGCGAGCGTTGCGTGCTGTGTGCTCGCTGTACCCGGTTCTCCCAGCAGATCGCCGGTGATCCGTTCATCGAGCTGTTCGAGCGCGGCGCCAACGAACAGGTGGGGATCAGCGCCGACGAACCATTCGAGTCCTACTTCTCCGGCAACACCGTGCAGATCTGCCCGGTTGGCGCCCTCACCGGTGCCTCCTACCGGTTCCGGTCGCGGCCGTTTGACCTGGAGAGCAGCCCCAGTGTCTGCGAGCACTGCGCGAGCGGCTGCGCGGTGCGAACAGATCACCGGCGCGGGAAGGTTCTGCGCCGGCTGGCTGGCGATGATCCCGAGGTCAACGAGGAATGGAACTGCGACAAGGGCCGCTGGGCCTTTCGCTACGTCACCGCCGAGGATCGTCTGCTCACCCCCCTGGTGCGGGCCCAGAGCGGTGCGCTGGAGCCGGCCTCCTGGCCGGCCGCGCTCGCGGCCGCAGCCAGCGGCTTGAGGGCCGCGAGGGAGGCTGGCTCCGTCGGAGTTCTGACCGGTGGACGCGTGAGCTGGGAAGACGCCTACGCCTACGCGAAGTTCGCCCGGTTGGTGCTGCACACCGACGATGTCGATTTCCGCGCCCGCCCCGCGTCGGGCGAAGAAGCGGCCTTCCTCGCGCACGCTGTCGCCGGGCGCGGCATGGGCCCTACCTACCGTGACCTGGATCAGGCAGGAACGGTGGTCCTCGCCGGTTTGGAGCCGGAGGAGGAGTCACCGATCGTGTTCCTGCGGCTGCGCAAGGCGGTCCGCCAGGGGGGACTGCGGGTGCTCGCCGTGGCGCCCTACGCCACCCGGGGACTGACCAAACTGGCTGGCGAGCTGGTCGCCACCATCCCGGGTGAGGAGCCTGCTGCCCTCGACGCGTTAGAGGTGCCTGCTGGCTCGGTGCTGCTGGTCGGGGAACGGCTTGCCAGCGTGCCCGGAGCGTTCAGCGCGGCTGCCCGCGCGGCCGAACGCGTGGGCGCCAAGCTGGCGTGGGTGCCGCGACGCGCCGGTGAGCGCGGCGCCGTCGAGGCCGGCCTGCTGCCCGGGTTGCTGCCGTTCGGCCGTTCACTGGCCAGCCCGGCAGATCGGGCTGCAGTCGCAAGCGTGTGGGGGGTCGAGGTACCCGAGCTCACGGCAGGGGATCTGGTCGGTCCGCATACCGGGTACCTCGTCGGCGGTGTTGACCTCGACGACATGCCAGACCCGGCTGCCGCGCGCTTGGCGCTGCGCGGGGCGTACGTGGTGAGCCTCGAATTGCGTTCCTCGTCGGTGACCGCCCTCGCCGACGTGGTGCTGCCGGTGGCCGCCGCGGTGGAGAAGGCCGGCACATACCTGGACTGGGAGGGGCGCCCGCGCCCGTTCGAGGCGGTCCTGACCCGGACGGGTTCGCTACCCGACACCCGGGTGCTGCACATCCTGGCCGAGCAGATGGACGCATCAATTGGTCTTCCCAGCATCGAGGCGGCCCGCACCGAGCTCGAGGCACTGGCCACCGCCCCGTCTCTCGGGGCCGCCGATCGTCGGGGCGCGCCGGACCTCGCGCCCCCACCGGCCCGGACGCCCGGCGCTGGACAGGCAGTGCTGGCGACCCACCATCACCTGCTGGACGAGGGCTCCCTCTCGGACGGCGAGGAACCGCTGGCCGGCACCCGGCCGGTCAGCAGGCTGCGCCTATCGCCCGGCACGGCCGGGGCGCTGGGTGCGGCGGAAGGGGACCCAATCACTGTCTCGACCGACCGTGGGAGCATCACCTTGCCGCTTGCGGTGACCCCGATGCCCGATGGGGTCGTCTGGGTGCCTACGGCAAGCTCAGGCAGCCATGTCCGTCCGCGGCTGGCTGCCGCCAGCGGGGCGCTGGTCTCGATCCGGAAGGAGAGCTGATGCCGCTCTCGCTCGGGCACGACAAATTCTGGATCACGATCATCAAGACGCTGTTCGTCTTCGGCTTGCTGGTGGTGATGACGCTGGTCACGATCGTGGCGGAGCGACGCGTCATCGCCCGGATGCAGCAGCGCATCGGGCCCAACAGGGTCGGGCCGGCCGGGTCGCTGCAGAGCCTTGCCGACGGCATCAAGTTGATGCTCAAGGAAGACCTGATCCCGGCCATGGCCGACAAGCCCATCTTTGTGCTGGCCCCCATTATTTCGGTGATTCCCGCCTTCCTGGCCTTCAGCGTGATTCCGTTCGGCCCGGTGGTGTCGATTGCCGGGCAGCACACCGCGCTGCAACTCACCGACCTGCCGATGGCAGTACTTTTCACGCTCGCGATGAGCTCTCTCGGCGTCTATGGCATCGTGCTCGGCGGTTGGGCAAGTGGGTCGACCTACCCGTTGCTCGGCGCACTGCGCTCCGCTGCGCAACTGATCAGCTACGAGGTCTCGATGGGGCTGGCATTGGTCGCCGTGTTCCTCTACTCGGGCTCCCTAGGCACTGCCGACATCGTCAACGCGCAGAAGAACCTGTGGTTCGGCCTCATCCTGGCACCCAGCTTCGTGATCTATTTCATCTCGGCGATCGGCGAAACCAACCGGGCGCCATTCGACCTCCCCGAGGCAGAATCCGAGCTGGTCGGCGGCTTTCACACCGAGTACAGCTCGATCAAGTTCGCCCTGTTCTTCCTCGCCGAGTACGTCAACATGGTCACCGTCTCGGCGATCGCCACCACGCTTTTCCTCGGCGGTTGGCGCCCGCTACCCATTCCCTACCTGAGCCATTTCTCCACCGGCTGGTTCCCCATCGTCTGGTTCATGGTGAAGGTCAGCGGGTTCCTGTTCGGGTTTATCTGGCTGCGCGGCACGCTGCCGCGGCTGCGGTATGACCAGTTCATGAAGCTCGGCTGGAAGGTGCTGGTCCCGTTCAGCCTGGTGTGGACTCTGCTCGTCGCGACGGTGCGCACGATCCAACTTCAGGTCGCGAGCCCGGATCGATTGCGGACCTACTTCATCGTCTTCGGCGCGCTGCTCGCGGCCGGCCTGCTAGCGTCGAGTCTCCTGCCAGCCGAGCGCAAGCGGGAGGAGCCCCCCGCAGAACCTGACCCGGCGAGGATCTCGCCGTTCCTGCCTTCGCTCGAAGGGCCGCCACCAGGTGCGCGCCGTGCGCTGGTGCCGGCGGCGACCACGTCAACGCCGGGGGAGCCCACCGATGGCTGACAGCGTGCTCGACAGCATCCTGAATCCGGTCAAGGGCTTCGGGCTCACCTTCGGGACCATGTTCAAAAAGGTGACCACCGAGCTCTACCCCGAACAGAAACGGCCCACTGCCCCGCGCTTTCACGGGCGGCATGTGCTCAACCGGCATCCCGATGGGCTGGAAAAGTGCGTGGGTTGCGAGCTGTGTGCCTGGGCCTGCCCGGCGGACGCGATCTACGTGGAGGGTGCCGATAACGCTGCGGAGCAGCGCTTCTCGCCCGGCGAGCGGTACGGATCGGTCTACCAGATCAACTACGCCCGCTGCATCTTCTGCGGCCTTTGCATCGAAGCCTGCCCGACGCGGGCGCTGACCATGTCCAATGCTTACGAGCTGGCAAGCGACAGCAGGCAAACGCTGATCTACACCAAAGAGGATCTGATCGCCCCGCTGCTGCCCGGCATGGAGGCTCCCCCCCACCCGATGCGGCTGGGGGAAAGCGAAGCCGCGTACTACACCGGGGCGCGCAACGACGAGGCGGACTCGCCCGGCCGCGCCCCCGACCTCGCCCGCGCCCCCGACGTCGGCCCCGCCCCCGACGTCGACCTGAGCCACCCGGCGCGAGGGGTCGCATGAGCGGTCACCTGCTTGGCCTCACGCAGGCGGCGATTACGCATACCCGCACCGGCGAGGCTGTCACGTTCTATCTCCTGGCGCCGATCGCGTTGGCGGCCGCGCTGGGAATGGTGTTCGCCAAGAACGCGGTGCACGCCGCGTTGTTACTGATCCTTGATCTTTTTTGCCTGGCCGCTTTCTACGCCCTGCTGGACGCCCCCTTCCTGGCGGCCGTGCAAGTCATCGTCTACGCGGGCGCGATTATGATCTTGTTCTTGTTCGTGTTGATGCTCGTCGGCGTGGATTCAGCCGACTCCCTGCTCGAGACGCTCCGAGGCCAGCGGATCGCCGGCCTAGTCGTCGCCATCGGGTTTGCGGGGCTGATCGGGGGCGCCCTCGGGCACGCGATCGAGCATGCCCCGGCGCAGGGGCTGGCGAGCGCCAACGCCGATGGCAACGTCCAAGGCATCGCCAAACTGCTGTTCACCACGTACGTCTTCCCATTCGAGGTGACCAGCGCCCTGCTGATCATTGCCGCGTTGGGCGCGATGGTCCTGGGTCATCGGGAGCCGACCACCCCACGCCTCACCCAGGCGGAGCTGATGCGGGCGCGGACCCGCAGCGATCAGCCCGGGCCCCGACCCGCGCCGGGGGTATATGCCAGGCACGACGCCGTCGACCGCCCCGCGCTGCTCCCCACCGGCGCACCGGCACCCGACTCGGTGTTCGGTGAGTACCGGACGGTCACCGTCCCTGCGGACGGCGGCAACGCAGAGGTGGAACGGTGAATCCGGCCAACTACCTGATCCTGGCCGCAGCCTTGTTCACGATCGGCGCGTTCGGGGTGCTGATCCGCCGCAACGCGATCGTCGTGTTCATGTGTATCGAACTCATGCTCAACGCGGCGAACCTGACCCTCGTGACCTTCGCCCGCACCAACGGCAACCTTGATGGACAGATCATCGCTTTTTTCGTCATGGTGGTGGCCGCCGCCGAGGTGGTGGTCGGACTGGCGATCATCCTGGCGATCTTCCGCACCAGGAAATCCGCGTCCGTCGACGACGCCAACCTGCTCAAGTACTGACCCCTTCCCGCCTCGCCCTGCCCGGCCCACCGACAGACAGGACCTCATGCGCACCGACGCGGTCACCCCCGCGCTGTCCTACACACCAGCCAGCGGAGTGTTCTCCGCCCTGTGGCTGCTGCTCGCGTTCCCGGCTGCCGGGGCGGTCCTGCTGCTCCTGGGTGGCCGGCGGACCGACCGCAGTGCGCCGGTGTTGGCCAGCGCGCTGTCGGGAGCCTCGTTCGTGGTGGGCGTTGTCATGTTCTTTGCCCTCAAGGGCAAGTCCGGCGCGGGCCGGCTCGTGGACCAGCACCTGTTCTCCTGGGTACCGGTCGGCGGCTTCCACGTCGAAGCCGCCCTGCTCTTCGACCCGCTGTCGGCGACCTTCGTCCTGCTCATCACCGGTATCGGCACGCTCATTCACGTCTACTCGATCGGCTACATGGCGCATGACCCGCTGCGCCGCAGGTTCTTCGCCTACCTCAACCTGTTCGTCGCCGCCATGTTGCTGCTGGTTCTCGCCGATTCCTACCTCGGCCTCTACGTCGGGTGGGAGGGCGTCGGCCTCGCCTCCTACCTGCTGATCAGCTTCTGGCAGTACAAGCCCATCGCGGCGACCGCGGCAAAGAAGGCCTTCATCGTCAACCGCATCGGCGATGTCGGCCTCAGCCTGGCCATCATGGCGATGTTCAGCCAGTTTGGCCGGGTCGATTTCGCGGGTGTCTTCACCGGCGTGGGCGGGGCAAGCAAGGGGGCGGTGACCGCAATCTGCCTGCTGCTACTACTCGGCGCGTGCGGCAAGTCCGGCCAGTTCCCGCTGCAGGTGTGGCTACCCGACGCGATGGAAGGCCCCACCCCAGTCTCCGCGCTGATCCACGCCGCCACCATGGTCACGGCCGGGGTCTACCTCATCGCCCGAAGCGCACCTATCTTCGACCTGTCGCAGTCCGGTCGAACGGTGGTCGCCATCGTCGGGGCAATCACGCTGTCCTACGGCGCGATCGTCGGGTGCGCTTACGACGACATAAAAAAGGTACTGGCCTATTCCACGGTGAGCCAAATCGGCTACATGTTCCTGGCGGTCGGCCTCGGCCCCGGCGCGTATGCCATTGGCATCCTGCACCTGCTGACCCACGGCTTTTTCAAGGCGACCATGTTCCTTGGAGCCGGTTCGGTGATGCACGGCATGAACGATCAGGTGGACATGCGCCGCTTCGGCGGTCTGCGCCCGGTGTTGCCGATCACCTTCCTGACCTTCGGCGCCGGCTACCTCGCCATCATCGGACTGCCGCCGTTCGCTGGCTTCTTCTCCAAGGACAAGATCATCGAAGCGGCCTACGCCAAGGGGGGCACCTCGGGAATCATCCTGGGCACCTGCGCGCTGCTCGCGGCCGGCGTGACCGCCTTTTATATGACTCGCCTGATGGCGATGACCTTCTTCGGCGAGCGGCGCTGGACCGAGGACGTGCACCCGCACGAGTCGCCGCGGGTCATGACCGTTCCGATGGCCGTCCTTGCGGTGGGCAGCGTGATCTCCGGCGGCCTGCTGGTCTACGGCGGCGGCCTGCAGAACTGGCTTACCCCGTCGGTCGGCCCGAGCGTGAAGGTCGGCCTGCGTACCATCAGCCCGCTCGTGCTGATCTTGCTCACGCTCGTCGTCGTCGTCGGCGGTGTGCTCGGGGCCTACTTCAAGTTCGTCCGACTGCCGATCCCCCGGGTCGCCCCCCGGGTCGGCGTGCTGATCAACGCGGCCCGGCGAAACCTATACGCCGACGCCTTCAACGAGGCTGCTCTGATGCGTCCCGGGCAGTACCTCACCCGCTTTTTGGTCTTCATGGACAACCGCGGCATCGATGGGGCAGTCAATGGGATCGCCGCAGCCATCGGGGGCACCAGCGGGCGGGCCCGGCGTACCCAGACCGGTTTTGTCCGCTCCTACGCCCTGTCCATGTTCGGCGGCGCTGCCCTGCTGGCCGGCGCCCTGTTGCTGGTAAGGCTGGGCTGATGACCTTCGCTGCCCCCGGCGGTTTTCCCTGGCTCACCGTGCTGGGCGCAATCCCCTTCGTGGGCGCGATCCTCGTGGGGCTTGTGCCCGCGGGTCGCGACGAGCTGGTGAAATGGTTCTCGCTGGTGGTGAGCCTGGTCGTGCTTGGCTTTGCGGTGGCGATGTCGCTGGCGTATGACACCAGCAAGGCCGGCTTTCAATTCGTGGAGGATCACACCTGGATCCGGCAGTTCGGGGTGCATTACGCCCTGGGCAGCGACGGGATCGCGCTGGTCCTGATCGACCTGGTTGCCGTCCTGACCCCGGTGGTGGTCCTGGCGTCGTGGGGTGACGCCGACCCGTCAGCCCCCGGGGTGAGCGGCGCGTTGCGCAACCGGTTCGGGTTGGGTTCGGTGCGCGCCTTCTTCGCGTTGGTGCTCAGCCTCGAGACCATGCTGGTCGGGGTTTTCGCGGCCACCGACATATTTCTGTTCTACGTGCTATTCGAGGCAATGCTCATCCCGATGTACTTCCTCATCGGATCGTTTGGCGGCTCGCAACGCTCCTATGCTTCGGTGAAATTCCTGCTGTACAGCCTGTTTGGTGGCCTGCTGATGCTCGCCGCCGTGATCGGGTTGTATGTCGCGAGCGCCAACGAGCTGGGTCACGGCACCTTCGCGTTGGCCAGACTCACCCAGCTGCACCTGTCGCACCAGGTGCAGGATGCGCTGTTCCTCGGGTTCTTCATCGCCTTCGCCATCAAGGCGCCGCTGTGGCCGTTTCATACGTGGCTTCCCGACGCCGGCGCAGAGGCGCCCATCGGCGCCGCGGTCCTGCTCGTCGGCGTGTTGGACAAGGTCGGTACCTTCGGCTTCATCCGCTACTGCATCCCGCTTTTCCCCGCAGCTAGCAAGACCTTCGCCCCGTATGTGATCGCGCTGGCCGTCGTCGGCGTCCTCTACGGCGCGTTGGTGGCCATGGCGCAACGCGACCTCAAGCGGCTCGTCTCCTACACCTCGGTCGCGCACTTCGGGTTCATCGCCCTTGGCGTTTTTGCCTTCACCAGCCAGGGGGGCACCGGCGCCGTCCTGTACATGGTCAACCACGGGCTGTCGACGGGCGCGCTGTTCCTCATCGTGGGCTTCCTGGTGGCCAGAAGCGGCAGCCGCAACATCGACGACCACGGCGGCCTCGCCAAACCGGCGCCGCTGCTCGGGGGTGCCTTCCTGTTGACCGGTCTGTCTGCGCTCGCCCTTCCCGGGCTGTCCACCTTCGTCAGCGAATTCCTGGTGCTGGTCGGCACCTTCACCAGGTACGGCGCGGCGGCCATCGTCGCCACAACCGGCATCGTCCTGGCCGCCCTGTACGTGCTGATCGCCTACCAGCGCACGATGCAGGGCCCGCTGAAGGCGGGGCTGGAAACCGTCAAGGACCTCTCCATCCGGGAGAGGTTCGTGATCGCCCCAGTTCTCGCGCTGATCGTCATCCTCGGCTTCTATCCCAAGCCGCTGCTGGACGTGATCACTCCCTCGGTCCAGGCCACCTACCAGCAGGCCCACCGCGGCGACCCCGCGCCGGTCGCGGTTAACCCACCCCCGATCGCCGCCGGAGCCCAGAAGTGACCGCCGCGTCGACGCCCCTGCTCGCCCCCCTTTCGGCCGGCCTGCTGCGCTCGCTCGGCGCTGCGGGTCCTGGCGACATCCAGGCGCCGAGCATCGACTACAAGGGCCTGTCTCCCCTGTTGATTGTCTTCGCGATTGCGCTGGTGGGCGTCGGTGTCGAGGCCTTCGCCCCGGCTCGGCTGCGGCGCCCGCTGCAGATCCCGCTGGCGATGGGGGGCTTCACCGCCGCCCTCGTCGCAGTGGTGTTGCTGCGCTCACGCCAGCAGATCATCGCTGTGGGAGCCGTGGCACTTGACGGGCCCGCCCTGTTCCTAGAGGGCAGCATCCTGGTTCTCGCGATGGGCGCCCTGCTGCTGCTGGCGGAGCGGTCCACCGACTCAACCGGGGGCGCCCTGGTGGCCAGCCCGGCCGCCCTTCCCGGCAGCCCGGAGGCAGGCGCGTTGCTGCTCTCGCGGGACACGACCACCGAGGCCTTTCCCCTGATGGTGTTCTCCGTCGGCGGAATGATGCTGTTCGCCGCGGCGAACACCCTGCTGGTGATGTTCGTCGCGCTCGAGATCCTCTCGCTGCCGCTCTACCTCATGGCCGGGTTGGCGCGCCGGCGGCGGTTGCTCAGCCAGGAGGCGGCGATGAAGTACTTCCTGCTCGGCGCGTTCTCCTCCGCCTTTTTCGTCTACGGTCTGGCGCTGCTGTACGGCTTCGCCGGCAGCGTGCAGCTCTCGGCCATCCACGACGCTGTCGTGCAGACCGGTAAGAATGACACCTACCTGTTCCTGGGCATGGCGCTGCTGGCGGTCGGCCTGCTGTTCAAGATCGGGGCCGTACCGTTCCACGCCTGGACGCCGGACGTCTATCAAGGTGCCCCCACGCCGGTCACCGCCTTCATGGCCTCCGTGACGAAGGTCGCCGCGTTCGGGGCGCTGCTGCGGGTGTTCTACGTCGCCTTCGGCACCAGCCGCTGGGACTGGCGGCCGTTCATGTGGGCGATCGCCATCTTGACGATGGTGGTGGGCGCCGTGCTCGCGATCACGCAGTCAGACGTCAAACGCATGCTGGCCTACTCCTCGATCGCGCATGCTGGTTTCATCCTGGTGGGGGTCACCGCCGCCAACAACGACGGCCTCGCCGGTTCGCTGTTCTACCTGCTGACCTACGGCCTGACCATTATCGGTGCCTTCGCTGTTGTCGGACTCGTCCGCGACGGGCCGGCTGAGGCCAACCATCTGGCCCGCTGGGCGGGCCTGGGCAAGCGAGCACCCTTCATCGCAGGCAGTTTCGCGTTCTTCCTGTTTGCGATGGCGGGAATTCCCCTCACCAGCGGCTTCATCGGTAAGTTTGCGATCTTCTCGGCGGCGATCTCCGGACACGCGCTCGGGTTAGTCGTGGTCGCGGTGGTCACCAGCGCGGTCACTGCCTTCTTCTACGCGCGGGTTGTGGTGCTGATGTTCTTCACCGAACCCGCCGCGGACGGACCCACCGTCGCGGTGCCTTCCGGCTACACCGCGGGTGCGTTGGGTCTCGGGCTGGCATCGACCTTGCTGCTCGGGGTGGTCCCTGGTTCCATCCTTGACCTCGCCCATAACGCCGCTCAGTTCGTACGCTAAGACCCATGGGTGCCTCGCTCGTCGGCCTCGACTTCGCCGATCCCGGCCTCGAGGCGGGCGTCCGGGTGGGCCTCGCCGACGTGGAGGCGTTGCTGCGCGCGAGCGTGCGCAGTGACTATCCGTTCGTGGACGAGGCCAGCCGCCATCTGCTGACCGCTGGCGGCAAGCGTTACCGGCCGCTGATCACGTTGCTCGCTGCGCATGCGGCCGGAGATCCGCAGGGGCAGGGCGTGGTACCGGCGGCGGTGGCGATCGAGCTCACGCACCTGTCCACGCTCTATCACGACGATGTGATGGACGAGGCGACCATCCGGCGAGGAGCAGAGGCGGCCAATCACCGCTGGGGCAACTCCATCGCGATCCTGACCGGCGATTTCCTGTTCGCTCGGGCCAGCGAGATCACGGCCGACCTCGGGGCTGAGGCGACCCGGATTTTGGCTCGTACCATTGCGATTCTGTGTGAGGGTCAGATCCGGGAGACCGTCGGTCCTGCGGAGGGTGATGACCTGCTGGCGCACTACCTTAGGGTGGTCACCGAGAAGACGGGTTCGCTTATCGCCACGGCCGCCAGGCTGGGCGCCACCTTCGGGGGCGGCACGGCGCAGACCGTCGAGGTGCTCACCAGGTACGCCGACCGATTCGGCGTCGCCTTGCAACTCTCGGACGACATCCTGGACGTGAGCAGCGGCAGCTCGCTACTCGGCAAGGAGCAGGGCACCGACTTGCGGGAGGGCATCTTGTCCTTGCCGGTAGTGCTCGCCGCCAAGGTGGACCCCGACGTCTACCGCCTCGTCAGGGGTGACCTGTCGGGCGACGACGCGCTGGCCGCCGCGCTCTCGGCGCTGGGTTCCTCCAGCGCGATGGAGGAGGCCCGTGCGATGGCGGTGCGCTGGGCGGAGGAGGCCCGCGCCGTTCTCGGTCCCCTCCCGGAGGGTCCGCCGAAACAAGCCCTGTCGGCCTTGTGCGACCTGGTGGTTTCGCGTAGCAGCTGAGCCGGCGGGCGGGTCACGGCGGCGGCGCGGTGCTCGCCCGGACGGTGAGCGCAACGGCGCCGAGGGCTGGGGAGCTCACCTGCTCCCCGCGGAGCAGGGCCCGGAGCAGCCCGCCCACCTGCGCGCCCCGGTCGCGCAAGGCCTGTGACACCGTGGTGAGCGGCGGATCGGCCAGGGCGGCTTCCGCGGTGTCATCAAAGCCGGTCACCGACAGGTCGCGGGGCACGAGCACGTTCGCGGCCCGCGCGGCGGCCAGCACGCCGAGCGCCAGCTGATCGGAGAAGCAGACCACCGCACTGGGGCGATCATCGCGGCCGAGGAGTTCTGCCGCGACCGTCGCCGCCGAGTCCACATCGTTGTGGGGCGTTTCGACGACGGTCAGCTCGTCCGGATCCCTGCCGTACGCGGCCAACCCCGCGACCACGCCCTGATACCTGCGCCGGGTGACCTCATAGGTGATCGCCTCTAGCTGCCCGGGGCTGACCACGCCTCGGTGGGCATCGCCGCGCAGCTTGAACGCCAGCACCGCGAGGCGGCGGTGACCGAGGCCCAGCAGGTGCTCGGTGGCCAACTGGGCGCCGGCCAGGTCATCGATACCGACCAGCGGCACGCCAGGCAGCGTGGGCTGGTCCAGGACCACGAGCGGCTGGCCGCGCTCGCGCGCCGCGGTGACGAACGGATGATCCAGCGGCAAGGAGTGGACCACCCAGCCGTCCACCGCCGCGGCCCGGACCGGGGTGGCGTCCAAGCCGGTCGGCTGGCTGGCGAACAGCGTCAAAGCCAGGCCGTCCTCCTGCAGGCTGTGCGCCAGCCCGTCCAGCAGCGCGCGGGCCGCGGGGTCGGAAAACGCGTAAGACAGTGGCTCGTCGAGCAGGAGGCCGACCGTGCCCACCCGGCCGCGCCGAAGGCTGCGGCCAAGGGGGTCGGGGCCGGCGAAGCCCAGCTCCCGGGCCCGGCGCAGGATCTTCGTGCGCAGCGTGGCGGACAGCTGATCCGGCCGGTTGTAGGCGTTGGACACCGTCGCGCGGGACACGCCGAGCTCGCTGGCGAGCGTGGCGAGCGTGACCCGGACCGGCTCGCGGGTGATGTCGCTCACGTGACCCCCCGTTCAGCTCGACACGACTGACACGATTCAGTAGCCTGCTTCTGTACCGATACAGAACCCATTCAGAGAGAAGGATCGCATGTACGAGTTGATGGCGGCGACCATGATTCGCGAGCGCAGCACTGCACGGGCTGGCCTGCCGAACGCCGCAGTCCTGCCCGAGTCCTCCCCCAGGCGGCGGGGACGCGCCCTTTGCGCCCTCGCCGCCCGCGCCAGGAGCGCTCGGACCAGCCGGCACACCAGCCGGTCACCGTTGCCGCGCCTGCCTCGGTAGCACGTCACAGCAGGGCCGAGGGAACCTCGACCCACCGGGCGCGCAGCCACTCCCCGAGCGCCTTGGCCTGGGGATCGAACCGGGTGCTGGCGGCGACGCCCTCGCCGAGCAGTCCGGGCAGCACGAAGTTCAGGGCGCGCAGGTTCGGTAGCAGGTAGCGGGCGATCTTAACTGGGGCGGTCTCCGGCAGCAGCTCGCGTAGCCGTTCGGCGGTGAGCCAGCCGGCCAGCCAGTCATAGGCCGGGTCGGTTCTGGCCCACACTCCCAGGTTCGCATCGCCCCCCTTGTCGCCCGACCGGGCTCCGACGACGGTGCCGAGCGCGGCCCTGAGCGTGGGGCCGCTGGGTGAGTCGCGGTCTGCATGGGCCGCATCCAGCGGGACCTGCGTGCCGCTCGCCGGCAGCGGCATCGGCATCGGAACTGGCTCCCGGCGCCCGCCTTGGTGCACCACGACTGGGTGGATCTGTTCGCGGGTAAGGAAGGCGGGGGCGTAGACCCCGAACGGATTGGCATCCCCGGGCGGAGCGGTGACGTGGAACCCGGGAACCGAGGCGAGCGCCAGCTCGATCGCTGGCGCCGTGAATGCCCGGCCCACCTTGGCCGGGTCCTGATCCTTGACCTGGATCCGCAGCAACGCGCTCGCCGACTCCTGCGTCGCTGCGTCCGGCTGGTCGAGCCGGACCAGCGCTTCGCTGACATCACGCAGGCCGGCGAGCGACGGCGCTAGCTGGCGGCGCAGCAGATTGGCCTTGGCTTCGATCTCCAACCCGGTCAGCAGGAACGTGACGCTGTTGCGAAATCCCCCCAGCCGGTTGGTGGCCACCTTGATGGTGGCGGGAGGCGGGGAGCCGCGGACGCCCGAGATGAGGACCCGGTCGCGGCCCAGTTCCTCGAGGGTGATCGTGTCGAAGTGCGCGGTGACGTCGGGTCCGAGGTAGGCCGGCGCCCCAATCTCATACAGCAGTTGGGCGGTCACCGTTCCGCGGCTGACCAGGCCCCCAGTGCCGGCTTGTTTGGTGATCACGCAGGAGCCGTCTGCGTGGACCTCTGCGAGCGGGAAGCCGAGATGCTCGGGGTTGGGCACGTCCAGGAAGAAGGCATAGTTCCCGCCGGTAGCCTGCGCACCACACTCCAGCACGTGGCCGGCAACCACCGCGCCGGCGAGCTCGTCGAGGTGCGCAGGCGACCACCCGTGCCACCACGCGGCCGGACCGCAGAGCAGGGCCGCGTCCGTGCACCGACCGCTGATCACGATGTCAGCTCCCCCGGCGAGCGCGGCGGCGAGCGGGAAGGCCCCGAGGTAGGCATTGGCGCAGATCGATCCCGGAAACAGCGCCAGCACATCGTCGCCCTCCACGTGGGCGACGCGCAGGTCGAGTCCAAGCCGCTCTGCGAGCGCGCGGACCGCGTCGGCGCAGCCGGCCGGGTTCAGCCCACCGGCGTTGACGACGATGCGCACCCGCCGCTCGGCTGCGGCCCCGAGGCTGCCCTCCAGCTGGCGCAGGAAGGTGGTGGCGTAACCCTTGCTGGGGTCCTTGGCTCTGGAGCGGGACAGGATAAGCATGGTCAGTTCGGCGAGGTAGTCCCCGGTCAGGACGTCCAGTGGCCCCCCGGTGAGCATCTCGTGCATCGCCGCGAGCCGATCACCGTAGAACCCGGAGCAGTTCCCGATTCTGATCGGCCGGTGCTCCGGTCCGGTCACCGGTACACCTTGGCCCCGGGCGTTCGAGCTTGCCCCGGCGGACGGGCGATGTCCTCGGTCAGGCTCACGGCGACGACGGTACCCAGTGCGCTCCGCTGGCGTCAGTCGACGCTCCAGGTGTCACTGCCGGCTAGCAGCGCGGCAAGGTCTCCGTGGCCTTGACGCTCCCGCGCGCCGGCGAGCTGCTCGGCCACCAGCCGGTCGTATGACGGTCGTGGAACGTCGCGGAACACCCCGATCGGCGTTGGGGACCTCAGCCTGGAAAGGGCGAATGCGAAGGTGGGATCGGCCGCGTGCGCATCGTGGAGCAAGGTGTCGGGATGCTCGGGGTCGTCCACCAGAGTCAGGCCATCAGCGGTGCGCAGCACGCTGGAGGTGGCCGATCGGAGCGGCTCACCATGTGCCATCCGGATGGTCGCCGCATCCCGGCTGGCCGGGCTCTTCATGGGTTCGAAGGCATTGTCGTTGAAGATGTTGCAGTTCTGGTAAATCTCGATGAACGCACTGCCCTCGCGTGCCGCGGCCGCCGTCAGAACGGACGTCAGGTGCGCACGATCGGAATCCACCGAGCGGGCCACGAACGAAGCCTCGGCCCCAAGCACCAGTGAGATCGGGTTGAACGGGACGTCCAGCGACCCCATCGGCGTCGATTTGGTGACCTTGCCCAGCTCTGAGGTGGGGGAGTACTGGCCCTTGGTCAGACCATAGATCTGGTTGTTGAACAGCAAGATGGTGATGTTCACGTTGCGTCGCAACGCGTGCAGCAGGTGGTTCCCGCCGATGGACAGCCCGTCGCCGTCCCCGGTCACCACGAACACCTTCAGATCCGGTCGGGACACGGCGAGTCCGGTGGCGATCGCCGGCGCCCGGCCGTGAATCGAATGCATGCCGTAGGTGTCGACGTAGTAGGGGAACCGGGACGAACAGCCGATCCCCGAGATGAAGACCACGTTCTCCCGCGGGATACCCAGGGAGGGCAGGTAGGACTGAACGGTCGACAAGATGGCGTAGTCGCCGCACCCCGGGCACCAACGCACCTCCTGGTCGGAGCTGAAGTCCTTTTTGGTCAGGGATAGCTGGGTACCGCTGACGGCGCTCACTGGTCCTCCTCCACGAACGCCGAGATGGCCTGGGCCAACTCGATCGCGCCGAATGGCAATCCGCGTACCTGGTTGTAGCCCGCCACGTCCACCAGATATTTCGCGCGTAGCAGCATGGCCAGCTGACCCAGGTTCATCTCCGGCACCAGCACCTTGTCATAGGCCCGCAGCACCTCCCCGGTGTTGGCGGGAAACGGTGCGAGGTGGCGCAGGTGCGCCTGCGCCACGTCCTTGCCGTCGTCGCGTAGCAGCGCGCAGGCAGCGGCGATCGGGCCGTAGGTCGAACCCCAGCCAACGACCAGCGCCTTGGCGGCGCCGGACGGGTCGTCCACCGCCAGGGGCGGGAGGGAACGGGCGATGCCCTCGACCTTTGCGGCCCGCAGCCGCACCATGTGATCGTGGTTGGTGGGGTCGTAGGAGATGTTCCCAGTGATGTCCTGCTTCTCCAGGCCGCCGATCCGGTGCTCCAGTCCCGGGGTTCCTGGCAGCGCCCACGGCCGGGCCAGGGTTTCCGGATCCCGCGCGTACGGCAGGAAAGCGCCGTCGTCCCCGTTGGGTCCGGTGGCGAAATCTGGGTCGATGGCGGGCAGGTCGGCGGGGTCCGGGACCAGCCAGGGTTCGGATCCGTTCGCGAGATAGCCGTCGGACAGCAAGAACACTGGGGTGCGGTAGGTCACAGCGATCCGGACCGCCTCAAGCGCGGCACGGAAACAATCCGCCGGCGAGCGGGGTGCGACCACCGGGACCGGCGACTCCCCGTTTCGGCCGACAACGGCTTGCAGGAGATCGGCCTGCTCGGTCTTGGTGGGTAGCCCGGTGGACGGGCCGCCACGCTGGACATCCACGATGATCAGCGGTAACTCGAGGCTAACAGCCAGACCGATTGTTTCGGTCTTCAGGGCGACACCCGGGCCGCTGGTGGTGGTGACACCGATGGAACCGCCAAATGCGGCCCCCAATGCGGCGCCGATCCCGGCTATCTCATCCTCGGCCTGGAACGTGCGCACCCCGAACCGCTTCAGGCCGGACAGGGTGTGCAGGATGTCGCTCGCCGGGGTGATCGGGTAGGACCCGAGGAAGAGCGGGAGTCCGGAGCGCTCAGCGGCCGCAACTAGGCCGTAGGCAAGGGCCAGGTTGCCGGAGATGTTGCGGTAGAGCCCGGCCTTCATCGCGGCCGGCGCCACCTGATAGGACACCGCGAAGATCTCGGTGGTCTCGCCGAACGACCAGCCGGCTTCGAACGCCGCTCGGTTGGCTGCCCCCACCTTCGGTTGCCCGGCAAACTTGGTCTCGATGTAGGCGAGCGTCCCGGCGGTGGGCCGGTTATAGAGCCAACTCATCAGACCGAGTGCGAAGAAATTCTTGCTGCGTTCGGCGTCGCGGCGGCCAAGCCCAATCTTCTCAACAGCGCCGACAGTAAGGGTGGTGATCGGCACCTCGTGCACGACGTAGGCGTCGAGGCTGCCATCGCTGCGCGGGTCGGCGTCATAGCCCACCCTGGCCAGATTGCGACCGGTCAACTCGTCGACGTTCAGCACGATCGTTCCCCCTCGGCCGAGCAGAGGAAGTTGCGATTTCAGGGCGGCCGGATTCATCGCGACGAGGACGTCTGGCCGGTCGCCGGGGGTCAGCACCTCGGTGTCGGCGAACTGAACCTGGAAGGCACTGACCCCTGGCAGCGTTCCCGCTGGCGCCCGGATCTCGGCAGGGAAGTCGGGAAGGGTCGACAGGTCATTGCCGAGGGCCGCCGTCTCGGCGACGAAACGGTCACCGGCAACCTGCATGCCATCGCCGGAGTCGCCCGCGAACCGAATCACGACCCGGCTCACCTGCTCGACCGGCTTTTCCCTCGTGGTCACCCGCGGTCCCTTCCGGTATGAAGATTATCGGTGCGTCCGTCTGGGGAAGCGCTCGGGAGCGGCGGACTGTTCCCTCGCGGCCGGCGATAGGCTTCCCGTTATGGCCGGCTACTACGGCACGTATGCGCTGGTCGCCCTGCTCGGCGTCCTGGGGGTGGGTTTCGTCGCGAGCGGTCTGCTGGTCAACCGGCTGCTGCGACCCCGGCATCCTACCGGCGCGAAGCTGACCACCTACGAATCGGGTGTCGACCCAGTGGGCGAGGGGTGGGCGCAGACCCAGGTGCGCTATTTCATCTACGCGTTCTTCTACGTGGTGTTCGCGGTCGAGGCGGTGTTCATTTACCCGTGGGCCGTGGTGGTGGCCCGACATGGGTTCGGTGCGGCGACTCTGGTCGAGATGGGCGTATTCGTGGCCTTCCTCGCCGCCACCTTGGTCTATGCCTGGCGCCGCGGGGTGCTCGCGTGGGTGTAGACCTCGAGCTGGCGACCGGTGATGTCCCCAAGCCGGTCCGCTTCGTGCTCAACTGGGGCCGGCGCTACAGCCTGTGGGTATTCAACTTCGGGCTGGCGTGTTGCGCGATCGAGTTCATCGCCTCCTCGATGAGCCGGCATGACTTCATCCGCCTTGGCGTCATTCCATTTGCCCCCGGCCCGCGCCAAGCCGACCTGATGATCGTGTCCGGAACGGTCACTGACAAGATGGCGCCGGCCATTTCGCGCCTCTACCAGCAGATGCCCGAGCCGAAGTATGTGATCAGCTTTGGCGCCTGCTCCAACTCCGGTGGTCCTTACTGGGACTCCTACTGCGTCACGAAGGGCGTCGATCAGCTCATTCCGGTCGACGTCTACGTTCCCGGCTGCCCACCCCGGCCCGAGGCGCTGCTCCAGGGCATCCTCACCCTTCAGGACAGGATTGCCCGGGAACACACCGGCGAAGGCTGACCCGGTCGGCAGGCGTGCGGTTGGCCGGCTTCGCGGGGCTGGGCTCGGGCGAGGGAGGCGTGGTGGCACCGGACGCGGACGCGGTTGCGGCGTTCTCTGCGGCCCTCGACGGTCAGGTCAGCACCGAGTTCGGCGGCGTGACGGTTACCGTTCCCGCGGGCAGATGGGTGCAGGCAGTGACCCGCGCACGCGACGAGGCGAGCCTTCTGTGCAACTACTTCGACATGTTGTGCGGGGTGGATGAGCAGGCGGACGGTTTTGGGGTGGTGGTGAACCTGTGGTCCACGACGTACCGGCACAGATTGCTGCTACGCACTGTCGTTCCCCGCGATGCCCCCCAGCTCGCCAGCCTGACGGGGGTGTTCCGCGGTGCGGCCTGGCACGAGCGGGAGACCCACGAGATGTTTGGGGTGATCTTCGAGGGCCACCCGAACCTGGTGCCCCTGCTGCTCCCGGATGGGTTCGGGGCATATCCGCTGCGCAAGGAGTTCGTGCTCGCCGCGCGGGCCGCCAAGGTGTGGCCCGGTGCGAAGGAACCAGGCGGGGAGTCCGCCCGCCGGCCGATGCTGCCACCAGGTCAACCCGGTCCCGACAGCGAGTGGCCGCCACCGCTGCCCACCGAGACTGCGCGCCCCGAGGGCCGGGCGTGAGCGGGCAGTTGATCGCCGGCGCGGTCCGGTTACTCGCCTGCCTGGCGGCGTTCTTGGTGCTACCCCTCGCGATCGGGCAGCTGGAGCACAAGGCGATGGCGCACATGCAGGGCCGGCTCGGTCCGATGTATGCCGGCGGCTTCCATGGAATCGGCCAGCTTCTTGCGGACGGCATCAAGTTCGCGCAGAAGGAGGAAGTCGTTCCCGCGGCCGCCGACCGAACCGTCTTCCGGCTCGCGCCGGCCGTGGCCCTAGTGCCCTACCTGGTGGTGCTGGTCGTGATCCCGATTGGGCCCGGCGACCAGGTAGCTGCTCGCCTCGATCTCGGCTTGTTCCTGGCCCTCGCGGTCCAGGGAGTCGGCGTGCTCGGCGTGCTGATGGCGGCCTGGGCCAGCGCCAACAAATACTCGTTGCTCGGCGGGTTGCGGGCCGCGGCGCAGCTGATGGCCTACGAGCTGCCGTTGGTGCTTGCGGCCGCGTCGGTCGCGACTGCCGCGCACACGGCGAGCCTCACCGGCATAGTCGGTGCCTGGCGACCGTGGTGGCTGGCCTACCAGGGAGTCGGGATGGGGGTGTTCTTCATTGCGGGTGTCGCCGAACTGCGCCGGCCGCCGTTCGACATGCCCGTCGCCGACAGCGAGATCATCTTTGGGCATATCACCGAGTACGGGGGCCTGCGGTTCGCCTTCTTCCTGCTCGCCGAATACGCCGGCATCGTGGTGCTCGCGGCGTTGACGACGGTGCTCTATCTCGGGGGGTGGCACGGCCCTTGGCCGCATGAGCTGGGTTGGCTGTGGACCCTCGCGAAGATCTTCGTCGTGGGATTCGTGATCATCTGGCTGCGGGTGAGCTACCCCCGGCTGCGGGAGGATCAGCTTCTTGTCCTGGCGTGGCTGCGGTTGGTGCCGCTGGCCCTCGGCCAGCTGGCGCTCACCGGCGTGGTGGAGGTGATCCGGGCGTGAAGGGGCTGGCGCAGGGGCTGGCCGTGACGCTGCGAACGATGACACGGGGAACGCTCACCCGGTCCTACCCCGATGTGCTGCCGGCCCTGGCGCCCCGCAGTCGGGGGGTGATTGCGCTGCTCGAGGAGAACTGCACGGTGTGCATGCTCTGTGCCCGCGAATGTCCGGACTGGTGTATCTACATTGACTCGCACAAGGAGACACTCGCTGCTTCGAACGAGGGGGGCCGATCCCGCCAGCGCAGCGTGCTGGACCGGTTCGCCATCGACTTCTCGCTGTGCATGTACTGCGGGATCTGTATTGAGGTGTGCCCCTTCGACGCCCTGTTCTGGTCGCCGGAGTTCGAGTACGCGGCCACCGATATCCGGGACCTCACCCACGAGCGCGAACAGCTGCGGGAATGGCTCGCGACCGTGCCACCGCCGCCCCCGCTCGATGAGGCTGGCGAGTCGCCGAAGGAGCTGGTGGCGGCGCAGGCCCAGCCAGCACCGGCCGGGGAGCCACTGGCCGCGGGCCCGCCGGCGGCCGCGGCCCCGCTGGCGCCCAAGCCTGAGCCACCTACCGGGGGGGAGGCGCCGTGATGTCTTTGCTGGCCGTGCTGCCAGCGCCGCCGACCCCGTCGGCCCTGCACCCGTCCGCGGTGGAAGTCGTGTTCATCCTGCTCGGGCTGCTGGCGGTGGGCAGCGGCGCGCTGGTCGTCACGGCGCGGGTGGTCGTGCACGCCGGGCTGTGGTTGGTCGTGACACTCGGCGCCCTCGCCGGCTGCTACCTGTTGCTCACCGCGGAGTTCGTGGCCTGGGTGCAAGTGTTGATCTACGTCGGCGCCGTCGTCGTGCTGCTCCTGTTCGCGGCGATGCTGACCAGGGCCCCGACCGGCCCGACCGAGCTGGATTCCGGTAACCGGCGCCTCGCGTTCGGGATCGGTGTGCTCGCGGCGGCCACTCTGGTCACACTCCTGGTGCAGGCCTTCCGCTCGGCCTACATCCCCCTCGGCGACCCCGTCGGCAGCGGCACAGCGGCGACTGGGACCGCGCTGTTCCGGGGCTACGTGTTGCCCTTCGAGGTGGTGAGCGTGCTGCTTCTCGCGGCGCTCATCGGGGCCGTGGTGCTCAGCCGACGGGACCTGTGATGCACCTGCTGTACCCGCTCGTCGTGTCGGCGTTGCTGTTCGCGCTCGGCCTGTACGGGGTGCTGGCGCGGCGCAACTCGGTGTGTGTGCTCATGGCGGTGGAGCTGATGCTGAACGCTGTCAACCTTGATTTCGTGGCCTTCGATGCGTGGTTGCGTGATCAAATCTTCCACGCCGGCCAGATCTTCGCCTTGTTCGTTGTCACCATCGCCGCTGCCGAGGTGGGCCTCGGGCTGGCGATCGTGCTGGCGGTCTTTCGCGACACCACGTCGGTGGCGGTGGACCAGGCCAGGTCGCTGCGGGATGTCGACCCACCCCGGGCCGGCCCATGAGCGGCCGCCTCGCCTGGCTGCTGCCCGCGATCCCGGCGCTCATGGCGGCGGCCCAGCTCCTTTGCGGCAACCGACTTCCAGGTCGGGGCCGGACCCTGGCGATCTTGTCGGCGGCCGGCCCGATGGCCGTCGCGTTCGCGATCTGGTTTCCGGGGGATCTTGTGGAGACCACCGGCCCACTGGTGCCCGGCATTGGGGTCACCCTTGGCACGGGGTATGACGCGCTCGCGGCCGTCATCACCTTCGTGGTGAGCACAGTTGCCCTCTGTGTGCAGGTGTTTTCGACGACACACCTGCGCGATGACCCGCGCTATCCCTCCTACGCCGCGATGGTGGCGCTGTTCACGGCCGCAATGCTGCTGGTCGTCGTCTCCGGTGACCTGCTGGTGCTGCTCGTCGGCTGGGAAGTGATGGGGTTCTGCTCGTACGTGCTGATCGGTCACGACACTGGCTCCCCGGTTGCCGCAAAGGCCGCGGTCACCGCGTTCCTGACCACCCGCTTCGCCGACCTGTTCTTCACCGCCGGCCTGTTCGTGCTCGGCGTGGGAGCTGGCAGTTTTCGGATCGGCGATGTGCTGGCCGCCGCGGGGTCCGGCCGCGCGGGCGGCGCTGGGCTATCCCATGCCGCCGTGGTCACCGGGGGGCTTCTCGTGGTGGTTGGCGCCCTGGGGAAGTCGGCACAGTTCCCGCTGCAGACCTGGTTGCCGGACGCAATGGCCGGGCCGACCCCGGTCTCCGCGCTGATTCACGCTGCGACGATGGTTGCCGCCGGGGTGTATCTGCTGGCCAGGCTCTACCCCCTTCTCGCCGCCAGCGCTATCACGCTGGATGTGTTGGCGGTGGTCAGCGCGGTCACGATGCTGCTTGGTGCCCTGGCCGCGCTGGCCCAAGACGACTTGAAGCGGGTCCTGGCCTGGTCAACGGTCAGCCAACTCGCCTACATGTACGGCGCCCTTGCCGTCGGCGGGGTCAGCGCCGGCGTGTTCCACCTGGTCAGCCATGCCGCCTTCAAGGCGCTGCTGTTCCTTGCGGCGGGCAGCGTCATCCACGTCGTCGGGAGCACCGACCTGTCCTTGATGGGGGGCCTTCGACGTCGGCTGCCATGGACGTTCGCCGCGATGACCATTGGACTTGCGGCGCTAGCCGGGCTGCCCCCGTTCTCCGGATTCGTGTCCAAGGACGCGATCCTCGCCGTCGCATACGGCGCCGCCCAGGGGGAGGGCCCAATCCCAGTGGGGCGCGGCTTCGCGTGGTTGGTGTGGCTGTCCGGGTTGATCACCGCAGGGGTGACGGTGGCCTACTGCCTGCGGTTGTGGTTGCGCCTGTTCGCGGGGGTAGCCAGGGGTGAGCGCGATGGCGGGGAACCAGCATGGGCCGAGCGGGGTCCGGTGGTTGTGCTAGCAGCCGGGGTCTCGGTGATCGGCGGTCTGGGGCTGGAGCGCCACGGCACCTTCGATCGCTACGTCGGCGCGTTGGCGGCTCCGGGCCTGGGGCTGTCCGCGCTGCAGTCCGGACTGGCCTTGCTCCTCGCTGCCGTAGCCCTGGTCACCGTCTTCGCGATCTGGCGGCGGGCCCCTGCAGCCGACCCGGCCAAACCCCTGCTGCGACGGGCCGGCCCCCCACTTGCCGCCGGCCTCAACATGGATGTGCTTTATCTCACGGCCTTCCTCCGTCCAGTGCGTGACCGGCTGGCCCCGGCCGTCGCCGAGCTGGACCGGCGCCTGCTCGACGGCGCCGTCGAGGGCAGTGGGCAGCTCACCACCGCGCTTGGCAGCGCCCTCCGTCGCGTGGAGAACGGCAATGTCCAGGCTTACGCCACCGGCCTTGCGGTAGGCGCCGTCGCGTTGGCGGTTGCCGTCGCGGTGGGGGTGGGGCGATGAGGGTTCTGCTGCTGATCCTGCTCGGCCTGCCACTTATCGGCGCCACTACCCTGCCGTGGGTCAAGGACGGCGCAGCGCAGGTATTGGCAGTGCTGATCAGCCTTGGTCAGCTGGTCATCAGCGTGGCCCTCGCCGCGGATGTGGGGACATCCAGTCGACCGCACGCGGTGACCGACGCGAGATGGATCCCTACCCTGGGCGTGCACTTTCACGTGGCACTCGACGGGGTCTCCAGCCCGCTGGTCGTGCTGACCACGTTGCTGACCTTCTTGTGCTGCCTCTACACGTTGCGGGTGGCGCCTGCGCCAGGGCGCCCAGGGCGGCTGCTGGCGCTGGTGCTGCTCCTACAGGCCGGAGCGCTCGGCACCTTCGCCGCCGCGGATCTGGTGTTGTTTTTCGTGGCCTTCGAGGTGGTGCTCGTTCCGATGTACTTCCTTATCAGCGGGTGGGGCGGGGGTGAGCGTGCCGGCCACGCGGCGACAAAGTACGTGCTGTACACGCTGCTCGGCAGCGCCCTGATGCTGATCGGATTGCTCTTGCTCGGTATCCGGGCCGGGACATCGGACATGACCGTCCTCACCCAGCGCCACGGGGCGGGGCTGGACCTCGCCTCCCAGGTGCTCGCGTTCATTGCTATCGCCCTGGGGTTGGCCATCAAATCCCCGTTGTGGCCGCTGCACACCTGGCTGCCTGATGCGCACACCGAGGCGCCGACGGTGGGCAGCGTTCTGCTGGCCGGGGTGCTGCTGAAAATGGGCACGTACGGATTGATTCGCATTGCCGTCCCGGACCTGCCGTCTGCCGCTCATGATTTTGCCCCGGTACTGGCCATCCTCGCGACGGTGGCGGTGGTCTACGGTGCGCTGTGCTGCCTGGCGCAGCGCGATCTCAAGCGCCTGATCGCCTACTCGTCGGTCGGCCACATGGGCTTCGTGCTGCTCGGCATCTCGACGCTCACCTCAGCGGGAATCGATGCGGCCCTGTTCGGCAACATTGCCCACGGCCTCGTCACCGGGCTGCTGTTCTTCTTGGTGGGTGGCCTGAAGGACCGGCACCACACCGGGAACCTGACGGCGATCGGCGGCGGCCTGTTCCTGCGTCTGCCCCGGTACGGCGCCCTGCTGACGTTCGCTGCGGTCGCTTCTCTCGGGCTGCCCGGACTGGCCGGATTCTGGGGTGAGGTCCTGGCGCTGCTGGCTGCCTACCATCCCGCTGCCGGGTTGTCGCTGCCGCTGTTCCGCGCGTTGATGGCCGCCGGCTTCCTCGGCACCCTCCTGACCGCTGGCTACTTCCTGCTGCTGCTGGACAGGCTCACGTTCGGGCCGGTACGCCGAGGGGCCGAGGTCCACGAGGACGTCCAGGTGGTCGAGTGGCTGGCCTGGTCACCGTTGGTGGTGGGGATCTTGGCGCTTGGGCTGTATCCCAGGATGCTGCTCGCGGTCACCCACCCGGTCACGGTGTTGCTGGTAGCCCGGTGAGCCAGCCTGCGCTGATCCAATCCATCGATTACCACGCGGTAGGCCCCGTCCTGGTCATGGCCGCCGCGGCGCTGGGGCTGCTCCTGGCCGGTCGGCGGACCGCCTTGCCGATCGCGCTTGCCGGGACCGGCGCCGCATTGGCGTGGGCCCTGACGTTGCTGGGAAGCCGCCACGAGACGTTCTGCCTGCCCCCAACCGAGCTCCCCCTGGTTGTCGGTGGTGGCCGGGTCGCCCGCTCCTGCTCCTACGTCGTCGACGGCCGCACGTTGCTGTTCCAGGTGCTCGTGCTGGGTTCGCTGGCCGTGGTGCTGCTGCTGGGAGCCGAGGCCGGGGCACCGCCGGGAGAGTGGCACCTGCTGCTGCTGTGTTCGGCCACCGGCATGCTGACCATCGCCGCTGCCCGCGACCTGCTCACGTTACTCGTGGCCCTTGAGGTGCTGTCGCTCCCCAGCTACGCCCTCGCCGGCCTGCGCCGGGGCGATCGCCGTTCCTCCGAGGCTGCCCTGAAGTTCTTCGTGGTCAGCGTGGTCTCCAGTGCGGTCACGCTGCTGGGGATGGCGCTGCTATACGGGCTCACCGGCTCACTTCAGCTGGACCGGATCGCTGGTCAGCTGGGGCGAGCGGAGGTTCGCGGGCCGGCCACAGCCGCCGCCGTCGTGCTGACCTTGGTCGGCTTCCTGTTCAAGGTGAGCGCCGTTCCCTTCCACGCGTGGGCTCCCGACACCTATGAAGGCGCCCCCCTGACGATCGCGTGCTGGCTGGCGGTCGCCTCGAAGGTCGCCGGCTTCGCTGGCCTGATCACGCTGCTGGGCGACGGATTCGGCCCGTATGCCGATGTTTGGGGTCCGGTCCTCGCCGTTCTGGCGGCGCTCACGATGACGGTGGGCAACGTGGTCGCGTTGGCCCAGCGGGGGGTCGTGCGGCTGCTCGCCTGGTCCTCCATCGCCCAGACCGGGTATGTCCTCGCCGCCCTGGCGGTCACCCGCGACCAGCGCGCAGCGCGGTCGGCCGCCCTGGGCTACCTGACGATCTACGCGCTCGCCACGCTCGCGGTGTTCGCCGCCGCCGCTCTTCTCGCCCGGGCCGGGCCGCTCACCCTTGACGGCCTGCGGGGCCGGGCCCGCGGGGCCGCCGCGGCAGCAGTCATTCTCACCTTCGCCGCCCTCAACCTGGCCGGTGCCCCGCCGGGGCTGGCGGGTCTGTTCGCGAAGGTCGTCGTCGTGCGCGCCCTTGTCAGCGGCGGAGTTGGCTGGTTGGCCGTACTCGTCGCGGTGAATACCGCCCTGGGTCTGGCGCTTTACCTGCGGCTGGTGGCGCCGCTGTTCGTATCCGCGAGTGGCAGTAGGCGAGGGGCGCGCCCGAGGGCGCTGCCCGCCATCGCCGCCGCCGTCCCCAGCCTTGGCGTGCTCGCCGTCGGGATCTACCCCAGTTTGGTGTTGCACCTCACCGATCTCGCAGCGCGGTAAGCGCGGGCCGCGCGAGCTAGCCGCGGCCAATCACCTGCCGATGCCCGGTCTGTACATGCTGGAGCAGGGCACCACGGCACTCCCCTTGCCGCAGACTGCGCAGCTGGCGCCGACCGCGGCCAGCCGCTGTGTGAGGGGCGTGGCGGCTAGTTGCGGTAATGCTCCACCACGTCGGCGGATCGCTCGCTGGCCTCGCCAGGGTCGGCGCCGGCCTCGCGCTTGGCCCGCCGCTGGCGCAGCAGGTCCCACAGTTGATCCAGATGCTCTTCGAGGTGCGTGATCCTGGCGCTCTCGGCGTCGGTCAATCCCTGCACCGAGCTGCGGCGGCTCCGCAGTTCGTGCTCCTCGGCGATCGCCTCGTCGATCTGGCCGAGCAGATCCTTGTCAGTGCTTGCCATCGGCGGTTGCTCCGTTCGGCGGTGGGTGGGTTGCTCTCCGGGGTTCAGCGATGCTTGCTCACCGCTGGGTTCCGAGGGGGCAGTGTGTCGCAATCAGGCGAACGGGTCACGCGAGGTGATGTGGGCTGGTCACCCTGACCGCGTTCGACGGCTGCCCTGGTTCCGATGACGACTACGGCGTCCACATCGTCGGACCTGCTCACCCGGGGGATCATCCCATTGCGGGCGAAGGTTTCGACCGTGCGCGGCGCCTGGCGCTCACTGGTTTCGATCAGTAGGTGGCCGCCCGCTGCCAGCCAATGGGCCGCTGCCGCGATCACGCGCCGCTGGACATCAAGCCCGTCTGCGCCGCCGTCGAGCGCCACCCGCGGTTCGTGGATGCGGGCCTCCGGCGGCAGCAGCCTCATCTCCGCGGTGGGGACGTATGGCGCGTTGGCGACCAGCAGATCGACTCGGCCGTGGAGCCAAGCTGGCAGCGGCTTGTAGAGGTCGCCGTGATACACCCTCGCGTGGCGGCCGGCGAGGTTGCGGCGTGCGCATCGCACGGCCACAGGGTCGATGTCGACGGCGAACAACTCGACCGGGTGCAGGGTTGCGGCCAAGGGGGCACCTACAGCGCCCGAGCCGCAGCCCAGGTCAACGACGATCAGTCGCCTGGTCACGGTCCCGTCGTCGGGGGAGGCGGCGACCCGGTCGAGGTGCGAGGTGGCCACGCGACCGAGGGCGGTGGCCTCGCGCACGAGGAACTCGGTCCGGCGCCGGGGTAGGAAAACTCCGGGGACGACGGCTATGCGCAGGCCGCAGAACTGGGCCCAGCCCAGGACCTGTTCGAGGGGGAGCCCGGCGACCCGCCGCTGCACCATCGCGTCGAGGTCGGCCGGCGTACGGGCCGCGTCGATGAGCAACTGCGCCTCGTCCTCGGCAAAGACACAGCCGGCGGACCGAAGCCTGGTGACAATGGCGGATCGAGGGCATGGGGCGACCGCGACCGCCCTGACCCGGCATGCCGGCTGGTGCTCCCGGTTCTGCCTCAATTAGCGGTAGTTGGTGAACTGGAGCGCGACTTTCCATACCCCCTGCTCAGATGGTCTAATCTACCTTCTCACCTGCGAAGATACAGCGTTGGTATCAATTGGCTGCCTATGGTCGAAGACGTAGGTTTGCGGACTTCTTGCGGACTGGCTGCGGACTGAGCGCCTGCCGCAGCCGGTCCGGTCGCGGTCCATATCACGCCGCGTCGCGCGGGCGGTGTACGCACTCACGATGCCGGTCGAGGTACGCCTGAACGTGGCCTTGCCTGTGGACAGCTGCCTCGTCGCCGGCGTGGTCGCTGAACCTGTTCGTATCCCCACGGAGTGGGTTATATAGTTTCCTTTTTTCTGATTTGCTTGTGGCTTTTAAATCTTTGGATCGGAGAAATTCCGAATCGACGCCGGACTGTGCACAGCCGAGCCAGCACACCTCCCGCCTCGCGGCGGGACGAGAACAACAGGACGCCGCTTCGCGGCGCCCGGCAACGACGAAACGGGCTTGTGGGAGCTCGAGCCGGGGCTGTACGCGTTCGTCGTTGCCCTGCGCATGGCCCTGCCGGAGCAGCTGAGCGGCGCATCGGTCCGCAAGCTGGCCGGAACTACCAAACGATTCTGGGAAGCTGGCTGGGACCCGCTCAGCGTCGCCGAATCGTGCCATGACGTCTACGTCCAGGACGGCAAGCGGTTCCCCACCTATCGGCCCGGTCAGCCGGCCCGGTGGCTGGGCTGGGTGCTCAAACGCGTCGACGTCGCCACCGCGCCCGCCCTGCGTCGCTATGACGCGTGGGCCGCAGCCGCGGACACGGAGCCCTGCCAGCACGGCGAGCCCGGCGGCGCACGGCTGAGTGTGATCACCGGACGAGCGAAATGCCCACTGTGCCGCGCGGCAGCGCCGTGACCGGCGATACTGCGTCGGTGGCACCTCTGGACACCCGGGTCCTGCGCCACCAACCAGATACGTGAGCACGTATCTACGCCGTTACGTACCAACCGATTCGGCGGCGAGGTGGCTCCAGCGTTGCTGGGCGCCTTGCTTGCTCCGGCCGGATGCGCGGCCGACCTGCGCCCAGGATGCGCCGCCAGTGCGGGCCACGCGCACCTTGTCGTCGATGCTGGTCTCGATGGCGCGGAGCTGGTCGACGAGCTGCTCGAGGTCGAACAGCGCCACGAAGGGTTCGACGTGGGCGTCCCAGGCCGGCGCGAACACCCGGTCGGCGACGTGCTCCGGGCAGTCGCGGGTGCGGTAGGTCGGATCGTCGTAGGCCGGTAGCTGCTCACCGGTCCAGCCGCACTCGCAGGTGACCCGCCAGGTCGCGACCTGGTCCCACGGCACCACCACGTCGACGTGGCTGGTGTTCGGGTAGCGGCGTACCTCACGCTCGGCCGTGATGTCGTCGGCGGTCAGCTCGTGCACGATCACCCCACCGCCGGTGCCGCTGCTGGTGACCCTGCCATCGGCCAGGACGTTGGCGACCCAGCCCTCGTGGTCGTAGGCACCGTCTCTGATCCATCCCATCGGACCCTCCCTCTCTCACGTGCTGTCGATACCGTCAACAATAGTTGACCCTTCTGGTATGTCAATATGTATTGACGCTGCGTCTACGCCGTAGTACGCTTGTGGTGTGGGGGTCGATTGGAGTCACCGAGCCGACTACATGGCCTCACGTCACGGTGTCAGCGTCGATGCCGCGAACGAGGCCCTGGCCGATCCGGTCGCGGTGGTGGCTGACCCGGACTACGCCAGCGTGTCCGGGCGCAGTGTCCGCACGATCGGCTGGTCGACCAGCGCCAGGCGGCTGCTGACGATCATCACCGTGACCGAGGACGGGGTGGTGCACGGGGTGAACGGCTGGCCGTCCAACGACGCCGACACCCGACGCTACGAGGCAGAGAACCGGACAGGAGACCAGCAATGAGCACAGAACCGAGTGAGCTGGAGCGGCTGCTCGACGCCGAGGCCGAGCACGCCGAGGCCACCAGGAACGACCCAATACCGGAGGGGACGGCGTGGACCCGGCCGAACCTCGCCCGGTCGGCGACCTTCTCGCTGCGGCTGAACTCCGAGGAACTGGCCGGCCTCCAGGACTACGCCCAAGCCCAGGGTGTGCCCGCCTCCACGATCGCGCGCGGCTGGATCGTGGCGCGCCTCGCCGCCGAGAGCAACGGCCCCGACGACACCGCCACCATGCTTGACCGGCTTGAAACCGACGTGCGGACGCTGCGCAAGCTCGTCGCGCCCTGACGTACCCGCTCGCGGACCTGCAGCCGTCAGGCGCCGACCCTGGCGTCGGCAGGTTCGTCACCGCGCGACGGCCGGGAGATCGTCCAGATCAGCGGGGGCGCGGCGTACAGCGCGCGATGAACAGCGCGAAGAGAGTGTCGGCGAGCAGTTCGCCGAGCGGGGTCCGCTCCGCGAACGGCCGGGAGATTGCGATGCCGACAGCCGAGGCCGCTGCCCCCGGCGTCGGCCTCCACGGCCAACGCCCAGCCCGCCAACGCCGTCGACGAGCCCCCGCCACTGGTCCGGGCTGCGATCGTTGCCGCGCGCGGCGAATACACCGACGAACATGGCCACGGACGCGATCGGGCCAAGCTGGGTGGAGCGGTTGGCGATCCAGCAGTGATGGGCACGCAGCGGCCAGGTCCACGAGGATGAGCCGGCCCACCAGTCGGCCACGTGGTCGAGCGCTTTCCAGCGGCGTCCCGGTGTGCACGCCGGGCAGGAACCCGATGACCGCCACGACGCTGACCAGGCCGCAGACGAACCGGTAAAACGTCGACGGTTCGAAACGCAGCAGCGTCGAGACTGCCGGAACTGCCATCGCCGACCCTACCCCTTTCTGAGGGTTGGTTCTACTGCTCGACCGGCGCGGGCGTGTACACCGCGGCCACCAGCCACGCGTCGTCGCGGAGCAAAGGCCGCGCCTCGAACCGGCCGGCCGCCTGCTCGACGAGCCGCGCCGGCTTGGCCCGCTGGTAGGAGCGGACCATCCGGCGGGCGGTCGCCTCGCTGAGCTTCACCCGCACGTTGAGCACCATCCATTGATCAGGCTGGGCAATCAGCGCGCGCCGCGCCTTGTCATGCGGCGACTCGCTCGCCTTCGGAGCAAGTGGCGGCGGGGCGTCGAGCTTCTCCAGAATCGGATTATCGGCCAGTGCCGGCAACGCATCACGCCTAACACCTTGCCCGGCAGTCCGGCCGGCCCTACTACCCTGCTTATCCGCCATCACGAGACCCCCCCGGCCGTTGCGACCCTCCAGACCTACGACCAGACCAGTACACCACGCTTCAGCGAAACAAACCTAGCCACTCAAATCCGGCCTTCCCTTCGAGCGTCGAGCGGCACGTATGCTACCAATGGTAGAGTGGAGGTCCCCCGCCTGGGTTACCTTAAAGGTCCTTGCGGGGCCGCGAGGGCCACGAGCAGGGTGAGGGCGGTGTGACATCAAGGGCGGGACGAAGTTCTATCGGGGTTCGGCCCGCGCTGCCCGCAACTACGTGGAGGCCGGCCGCAGCCGAGCCGACGACTACTACCTCGCCGAGGGCACCGGCTTCGCCGAGCGCTACAGCGCGACGGCGGACGGTCAGGTGCGGGCGACGCCGCAGATGGACGGCGACGCCTACGAGGCGTGGGTGTCCGGGGTCGACCCGGAGACCGGCGAGACACGCGGGCGGGTCCGCAATGACGAGCATGCGTTGCGGTTCACCGAGGTGCTCGTCAACGGCCCGAAGTCCTGGTCGATCGCCGCCGAGCTGCACCCCGACATCGCGGACGGCTACGGCACGGCGCAGGACCGGGCGGTGGTAGAGATCGTGCGGTGGATGGCCCAGAACGCCACCACCCGCGTCGGCCCGCGGGGCGCGCAGGTCGCGACGCCGGTCGAGCGGATCGAGGCGGTTGCGGTGCAGCACCACACCAGCCGCGCCGGCGACCCGCACCGGCACATTCACTTGCAGATCAACGCCCGCGTCGAGGCCGCCGGCGAGTGGCGCGGGATCGACTCGGTCGCGGTGCGCAACTCGATCGGGGCCGTGCAGGGCATCGGACACGCCACGGTGATGGCCGACCCAGCCTTCCGTGAGGCCCTTGCAGCGCACGGGTTCACCCTCGACGCTGACACGGGCGAAGTGGTCGAGCTGGCCGGCTACGTCGAGGCGTTCAGCAAGCGCGCTGCTCAGGTCACGGCAAAAGTCGAGCAGTACGAGGCCGAGTGGCGGGCGGCCAACCCGGACGCCGAACCAGGCCCGGCGCTGCGGCGGTCGTGGGATGCCCGCGCGTGGGTGGAGAACCGGCCCGGCAAGGCGCACGTCGAACCGGCTCAGGTCCTGCACGACCGGTGGCTCGACGAACTCGACGCGCTCGGCTACCAGCCACCGACTCGCCCGGCGCCCATCGTCGGCACACGCGTGGGACAAGTAGACCGCGACGAGGCCGCGGCCGAGGTGCTGGCCCAGCTGACCGCCAGCCGTTCGGCGTGGAACCAAGCCGACATCCGAGGTGAGGCGGAACTGTTGCTCGCCCGCCAAGGGGTCATCGTCGAGCCCGAGGTCCGGGCCGAGCTGGCCGAGGACATCACCGCTCGCGCTGCCGCCGCCGCGGTGCCCCTGCTCGAGCGAGACGACGGCGTGCCCGACCACATTCGGGCCTGGACGTCGACCGACGCGATCGCCGTCGAGGAGGACCTCACCGGCCGACTCGCTGCCCGCGGAGCCTCCGACGCCGTGTCCGGGCGCGACGCCGGCCCCGAGCAGGTCGCCGCCGCGGCCGCGGCCGTCGGCGTGCGGTTGGACCCGGCCCAGGCCGAGGCCGCCGCGGCGCTGGCCGGCGACCACCCGCTCGTGCTGGTCACCGGCGCCGCGGGTGCTGGCAAGACCACCACCCTGGCCACCACCCGCGCCGCGCTCGAGCACGACGGGCACCAGCTGCTCGTCGTCACGCCCACGCTCAAGGCCGCCCGCGGTGCCCGCGCCGAAACGGGCGCCCACACCGGCACCGTCGCCTGGCTGGTGTTCCAGCACGGCTGGCGCCAAGACGACGCGGGCCGCTGGACGCGCCTCGCTGTCGGCGACGTCGACACCGCCAGGTGGGCGCGAGGCGCCGTGTACCAGGGGCCGCGCGAGGACGCCAAGCTGCGCGCCGGAGATCTCGTCGTCGTCGACGAGGCCGGCATGCTCGACCAGGACACCGCCCGGGCGCTGCTGGTCGTCGCCGACGAACAGCACGCCCGCGTGGCCCTGGTCGGCGACCCGTACCAGCTGCCCGCGATCGGGCGCGGCGGTGTCCTGGCCATTGCCGAGCGGTGGGCTGAACGCGCCTGCACCCTCGACGTGATCCACCGCTTCACCCGCACCAGCGAGATCGAGCCCGGCGTGCTCGCCACCGTCGAGGACACCGCCTACGCCGAGCTGTCGTTACGGATGCGCGAGGGCGCCGCGGGCGAGCCCGCCGCGGTGTTCGACGCCCTCGCCGCTCGCGGCCAAGTCCGGCTCTACTCTTCCGAACAGCAGTTACGTATCTCAGTAGCTAAGGAAGCCGCGGCCGCCCGGCGCGCCGATCGCGGTGCCGCGGTGTCGGTGGCCACCAACGACCAATCCCGCGCCCTCAACGCCGCCATCCGTGACCAGCTCGTGGGCACCGGCGATGTCGACGACGGAAGCACGGGCAACAACGTGGCCACCACGAGCACCGGGCAGCGCGTCGGCGCCGGTGACCTGATCGCCACCCGCGACAACGACCGCGACGTCGACGTCGCCAACCGCGACACCTGGACCGTGCGCGCCGTGCACGGCGACGGCGCGCTCACCGTCGCCCCCACCGCCGGCAGCAGCCTTGCCGGCGAACGGACCCTGCCGCCCGGTTATGTCAGCCGGCATGTCGAGCTCGGCTACGCCGGCACCGTGCACGGCGTGCAGGGCGAGACCGCCCACGCCGGGCACCTGGTCCTCGACGAGCACACCAGCGCCGCGGCCGCCTACGTCGGAATGACCCGCGGCCGCGCCGCTAACACTGTGCATCTGGTCGCCGAGGATCTCGACGACGCCCGGACGCAGTGGATCGACGTCGCCGGCCGCGGTCGGCCCGATCTCGGCATCGCCGCCGCCCGGGCGCAGGCCGAGCGCGCCGCCAGCCAATACGCCGCACCGACGCCCCCGCGAGTCACCGCCGACGCCCGGCTCGCGCAGGTGCTGGACCAGCTACGCCGCGCCTGGACCGAACAAGCCCGCGCGGGCGAGCAGCTCGCCCGGCTCGAACCACGCCTGGTCCGCGCCCAAGCCGACGCCACCCGCCGCGAACACAACGAACGCATCCTGGCTCCGCTGCGTGAACAGATGCACACCACCCGCGCTGCGGCCGATGCCGCCGAACAGCAGGCCGCGGCGGCGCGGGGCCAGCTTGAGCAGTGGGCCGAACACTTCCAGGCCTCGCTGCGGGCCAACTGGGACACCGACCGGCCCGTCGCCGCCGGGGCCGCCCGCACCGTCCAGGCTGGCGCCGGCCGCCTCGGGTGGCTCACCGGCGCCCTCGCCAACGTCCAGGACGCGGAACGGCTGCTCAGCCAGTGGGCCGAGAAATGGCGCCCGGTCCAGCCTGAACTCACCGACGGGGCGGCCGCCGCTCGCTTCGCTGGCCGTCATCCCGGCAATGATCGGATCGCCGAGGCGCTCGACCGCTACGCCCACCACCGCGCCGGCCAGGAACTCCCCGAGCAGGTGCAGCTCATCCGGGTCGCCGAACCAGCCCGCCAGAACGCTCAGAACGCTGCCCACACCTACGTCGAGACTTCCACTCCGCTCACTCAGCGGCAGGCTGTGCTGCACGCGCACAGCGGCTACCGCGATCTCGCCGAAGAGCTCCCCCGCCTCACCGAACAGACCACCACAGCCAGAGCCCGGGTCGATGTCGCAGACCGGCGCGTCGAGCAGTTCGCCGCCGACCCCGCGATCACCGAACGCGACGACCCGGCAGGTTTCCTCGCCGCCGCCCACACCAGCTGGAACGGCGCCTACATCGCCGCCCAGGCCGCAGCGTTGCAGCAGACCCGGCCCGCCGCTGCCCGGCAAGCCGAAGAAGCCGCCCGGCAGCGCATGCACGAGGCTGACCGCCATTACGGGCCGAGCTACGGCCCGACCACCGGACGAGACGGCCCCAGCCTTGGCCGCTGAGGGCATAGAGACCCGCACGACGCGCTTAGACACGTAGTTACGCAACTACGTGTCGTTCGCCGCAGCCGGGGTCCTCGCCGTAGCTGGCGAGCGAATCTGGTTGGACGGCCCCATTAGCCCGAAGTTACGAGTCCTTGAGGGGCTGATCTTGCCGTTGACCTGCGCAAACGGTGTTCGTGGCGTTCTGAGGTGTAGCCAGCGGATACGGTGTGTCGTGATAGTGATGACGGTCGTGTAGCGTTACGCTGCCGGGTGTGTCCTCATCTTCCGGTGCGATGCATGTAGCCAGGGTGGTCGGGCGGTACAAGACGAAGTCCGGGGAGCAGCGGGAGTACG